>Ga0214544_1001910_pt1 | contig 43832 bp, 15 predicted proteins | sample CNSS3metaG_FD_160074 | JGI IMG/M metagenome (GOLD analysis project Ga0214544, IMG submission 160074) | Root nodule microbial communities from cowpea collected in UCLA plant growth center, Los Angeles, California, USA - CNSS3 | ecosystem: Host-associated > Plants > Roots > Nodule | place: USA...
CATGTTGAAAAAATAATGATAAATTTATATTCTATTTAAAAAACCCTATTACAAAAATATATTTAAATAAAGAATTAATTATACTTACACACTTAATATATATATATATATATATATATATATATAAAACCTTTAGCACGAGTGATTTATTTTATCTTTATTTTCTTTTTACCTTTTAGCTTTCCTTCCTTTATTTCTTTTTATTTTTTCCTAATGTCTTCTTTAATTCTATTATCCGCGTATATTATTGTGCTTGATTGTCCGGCCTTCGCATCCTCTATGAAACTTTTCATCAATGCTCATCAAATTGACCATTTACTAAGTTGATCAAGTCGGTCATTTATTGATTAAGGAGGTCAGCCCGAACCTATCTATTTACTATCACGAGAGTTTTCTAATGGTTAATATTAAATATGATTAAGGAGGTCGGCCCGAACCTATCTATTTATTCAATCGACATTGGGCCTACCACTACAAAAGCCTCATAGTCTTAGCTTTTCAAAAGGTAAAACTATCATGATATATATCAATCTTGATCCAAGAGGCTTTAAGCTTATTGCCCAATTGACATTAGGCCTGACACCACACAACCCCTTATTCTTGGCATCATAGAAAGCAAGGCTAGATAATTTTAATTATTGACTCAAACAATATATCTCTTATTATAAACCCAAACAATGATGAGCCTAAAAAAAGGAACTACTAGGATGCATGACGACCTTATTATCACATTTTATAGTTTATATTGTTCGCAGCTCCAATAATATTAGACTATCACCAAAGTTCTTAAAAATTAATATTAAATTTGATAAAGAAGATAAATCCTAACTATATTTACCGACCCACTCAAGATTATGCCTATAGCCACAGTTATAATTATTAAGAGTTTACTTAGATAAATAATATTATAAAACTTTATTATAAACATATGTTTACACAAATGCACTTGTAGATCAAATTTGTATAAATTAAATCTATTTTTTAAAAATATTTACAAGAAAACAAATAAATATGTCAAATTCATGTTTTTTTAAGAAAAAGTCAAGGGGACATAAAATTACCAAAACTTAATTTGTGAGTATTTTACTCAACTTATAAATAAGCTTCATGTGAAGATATTTCATTCCATTGCTATGAAAAAAATTTAAAGATAACGAACATGAATGTTTTTCTGATAATGATGTCAACCATAAAATTCATGCTATTAAAGCAGGTGTCTAATCTCAACAATATATAACAGCAATAATGTTAACAAGTGGTGGCCTTTAACAGCAAGGTAGTCAATGTTTAACCATTATCAAGGTTTTTCTTAATTTTACTTATTAAAATAAGATTCTTCCGAAGGCAATGGTATTAATCACACGGCAGATCCAAACTTAAAAAAAAAAAAAAAACTACACAACATCAGAAGAGAGAAAAGCTTCAATTTTTTTTTTTTATCAAAATCTGATTATTGTGTGATAGTCTTTCAATTAAAAAACTTTGAAAAGCATTTTATTGTCATTGCGATTTTGAAAAATCCATGCAGCAGATTTGAAAACAACAAGAGAGTATGTTTATATTTTTTTATCAACAATCAAAAATTAAATAAATGTAATTAGATATTGGGTGTAGCCCTGGTACAAAATTTCAAATACAGGGTGTTATTTTGTTACATCTATATAACAGTCGAAAAAATTAAATTCAAAGTATCTAGTAGCATATTCCTTCATAAAGTTTACACTAATAATATAACATGCTCAAGATTCAAGATGTATATGTTTAATTACAATTTAGTAAAACATCGCATATTTATATTAAAGAGCTCTCATATATATATATATATATATATATATATATATATATATATATATATATATATTAAATTAAATATATCTTCAATATCTTTGAAAATTAAATTTAATAAATTATCTTTGTAAATTAAATCTAGAATATAACCTTAATTAGTTTGTTTTTTATTAATCTGGTTTCTCAAATAGATGAATTTGATAGAGTAAAATAAGTACGGTAAACAATATAAAACAGTTGGCTTAATGAATGCTACAAATATGAGAGACTCATTATGGTATACATAGTAGCTCATGCAATATGCAAATTTCTATATTTGTGTTCTTACCTAAACCCTCATTTCTCAATTCATGTTGAGCAGTTCTTACCTAAACATGTCATTCATATTCAACCAATTCTTACTTTGTCTAGCATTTATATATTTGCATCCACCCGATTGCTGAACCCTAGCATTGATATACAATATATATTAATATATATTATGAATTAGATTTAATTTAGAATGTCTACTCCTTTATATATGCCCTTTATATATGGTTTAGTTATAGATAAAATATATATGGTTTAAATTATTGAAAAAAAAAACAATAATTTTTTATTCTTTATCTATCCATCACATACAGTTAGTTAGCAAGGTAATTTTGATAGAATGAACTCTTCACAATTAGCTAAATATAATTAGCTGCATCACGTGTCTACGAGTTTTTTTTATATTATATTCAAAAATATAAATTACAATTTTAACTTTGAAATTATTTATTTATAAGTTATCATCCTTTTAAACTGTTATTGTCTGAGTCGTTTTTTATCTATATATATTATATAAACATTAATATAATGTTCAAACCATATATATCGTCACTCGACCTACATATTGCTTAACTAGAGATAAAAAGATGGGGAAGACATGCTAACGTGAATTCTAACTAAAAAGATGACTTAGATAAAGATAAAAAAAAGATGGCTTACAGATAAAGAGATAAAAAGATTGTTTTCTTATTTATTTTATAATTTAGTAATTCAAAATTTAATTGTCTATTAATAATTGTTTTATGATTGAACTTTATCGTTAAATCTTATCTTATCATAAGGAGATGTAGATCGATTATGTTATGATGTTAATAACTACAATGATATTATTATGACAAATAGATGTGTATATGTAGTAGTTCGAAAATTAATTACAACAGTTGGTTGATGTTTGATGGAAATTTCAATAAGATAAGAGGTTTAAAAGCGTTTTTCTTCTTTTCATTATTTTCTTTTTTTATTATATTATTTTTTTCTTTGGTCATCAACATTGTTTTCTTTTTACATCCCAATATGCATTTGTATTTTCTAAACACAACTTCATTTTTGTGATATCAAATATGCTAAAAATTATCCAATCACATATTGTAAATAATCATTTGAAACAACTCATAAGTAACATCATAGCCTTTGTTCTCCTTCATCTTTTCTCTGAAATTTTACTATTGTACCTCCCTATGTAGTATGAAGCCAGCATTATTTTCTTAGTTTTTTATTTTCTCGCATGCATCGTTCCTTTGGCCATATATCAAAATAAGTCCCTTTTTTGGGCCGCCGGGCCCAGACCAGACAACATGTTGTTTTCAATTTTTAAAGCTTATGCACGAACAACGTTATTTTATTATTTTCTCTATTTGTAGCAAAATCTTATAGATGGAGAAAATAAGGGAAGGTAAAATATCTGATCTTAGATAAATTCGATAATTATTAGACATAATTCACTCGATGGAGCTATCTTGCTTCTTGGTTTTGAAAATCAAACTAAAATACTAGTTATAATTCTCCGTTGTATTATTATCGAATTTTCCATCTATGAATGATTTTAGTCATTTTTTACTCTGTATGTAAACGTTATCTTTGATTAGTTAAGTAGATTTTTTTTTAATTAGGAATAGAGATGCAGAATGATCGTTGTTTATCTCTAAAGAAAATATTATATATATAAATTTAGCCTTAACCACACTTTTTAAGATATTTTAGGATAAATTATCATGAGTCTTGTACGTAAATAACTTAATATTTGAATGAAGTGAATTTCAGCTATTCAATGTATAAAAAAGAGTCATAATTATATAATATTTCACCATTTAACTTAATCAGGAATTAGTTTTTAAACGTTATATCTTAAATACCAAATTAATAAAAATATATACAAATTCATTTTAAATATTCTAATTTATATAATAAAATACCTAACGTTCTTACACAAACAAACAAGGAAAATTAAAATAAAACATCAAAACACAAGGAGATAACTATATCTAAACATATATATAGACATTCTTAAAAGAAAAAGTTGAAATATGTTTTGTTGTTTCTTACTAAAAATTGAAATTGGTCGTTTTTTAAATTTTAAACCAATTTAGTTATTTATTTTTAAAAATGTGTTTCTTTTAACCAAATTTACAAATACTTAAATAGTATTTCTTCCATGGAAATAATTACATTCATATCAAACACATATCATGGCAACATCCCACAATAAATTATGACACATGTCCTAACTCTAGTCGACCTCACTCACATCAACGATAGATCATGGCTCATGCATTAACTCTACTTAACCACAAACTCTCATAAAATAGAAGATTATGACTAATATTATTATTTTACTTGGTCACACACCAACACATTTTTATTTCAAAATCTTAAAATCAATTAGTTCTACTTCTAAAAGCTTTAATTAGCACACAAGTTCACCTAATGAGACAAAGTTAGGAGTTTTACGAAAATAGATGAACATTCTTACTCTCAATGGATATATACTCACTCGATAAACACTTGACTCGTTCAATAAATACTTTCTTTCGAACTTTCTAAATTTTAAAATTTCAAATTTTGCTCATAAGAAATTCACTTGCTTAGAACTATATATCAGAAGCTCTCAACAAATTTCAACCCCGATATCATAATCCAGTCACCCCTTATACTTTGTAACTTGTTACTTATATTAATGGTGTAAATTTTGTTGTACTTGTGGTTTACTTTCATTATTTTTCTACTAATCATACTATTAGAATATGAGTGTATACAAAGTAATTAATTTCCTCTCAAACTTAGTTAATTTCATACTTAAAATAGCATTATCATAAATAGATCCTTAGATCATATGATTAATAAACCCCAGGTAAACTTCTCTTTTATTATTTAACATGCAAAAGGATTTAATTATATGTCTCTAACAACTCTCAAACTTTTTCTAGATATAGGTTATTAGGATAAAAATATTAAAACATTTAAAAAACAGAAAAATATTGCTTGTGAAAGATATTTTATAATTTTGTAGAGACTTTTTTTTTAATGTATATGATTTCAAAGTGTTTAAAACTTGAGTCAACAGAAATCATATTACGTGAATACACAAATTAGCCACTGATTATGAATTTTGGGATACTATATAAATTATATCCAGATATGATGTTTAATTTATACATAAGTTATTTTTGATCCTTATTAATTTAAACTTTGTGAAATTTTTTTATTCTGTAACATCCTTCTTAATTAAGTCCATAGTACCATAATACACCGTGTGTATATACACCAATTTGAAGTGTCTAACATCGTCACTCCTTTGTCAAGAGGTTAAATATATTTTTTGTTCTTCAAGTTTTAGTGAAAATTAGAATTAGTTTATTTTTAAACTTTTTTATTGATTTAGTTATTCATTTTTGAAATGTATGAATTTAGTTATTTTAACCAAATTTTATTAAGTTTATATGACATTTCAATCACATTTTATGACAATATTTGAGTTAACATTGAAGCGAAAATGTGTCGAATGATATAAATAATTCAAATACTACAATGAAATGCGTTTAAAACTTCGGATAAACTTAGCGAAATTTGGTTAGAATGACTAAATCTACGCATATCTAAAAATGAAAGACTAAATTAATTAAAAATTTTGAAGAAAAACTAATTCCAAATTTTACTAAAACTTAAGCAACCAAAAATATATTTAACCCTAATATTAATGTATATTGATAGTTCCCGTTTGTTTCTTTATTTATTTTTTCACTGTAATAGAATTTAAATTATGATTCTATATAATGTTATTTTTATTTTAAGAAGAAAGGGGGAAATTATAATGATTATATAAATAAATTATTTACTGTATAATTTTTATTACTTAACACGTCACATGTTAATAAAGAAGTTAATATATTTTAAATTTAAATTGAAATATAATATAAATATATTCAGATAGTTAGTAGATTACTAGAAAGTTCGGTGGAGTAAATAACATTAAATGACTTAGGTGTCTCAAAACCAACTTTGGTTTGTGTATAATTTAATAGTTTCTTATAATTTTTAAGAGTTTAAATATGTTTTTTTCTTTCAAATATGGTTATATTTTATTTTTTGGCTCTCTAATTTTTTAATTTTTTAATTTTGATCCTTATTAATTAGTATCTCTAAAATAATTAAATTTTATTATGTTTCCCTTATTAATAGTAGATTATGTCTATTTAGTGTCCGTCCAATAATTTTTTAAAGCACTAATTTAAAATGAAAAATGTTATAAGAAATTAAAAGTATTTTCATATAACATCTTAAAATAAATTTTCATATAAGAAAAAACAATTGTTATCCGTGCATATTTAACAAAATTAAATATAGAAGTTAATATGTTTTTAGTCCCAAATCTTTTTAAAATTATTAATTTGGTTTTTTTTATTCGTCTCAATTTGAACTCTATTTTTATAAATTTAATGTAGTTAGACCATATCCATTAGTACTGGCAACATTAAATAGGTGTCACGTGTTAGTTTGTGTTTTTTTTTAAATTTAAAAAATTAAAATATAGCTACTTGATAAATTGATATCGTGTCATATAGTGGCGGATCTTGAACAATAATTTTGGGGAAGCCAAAATTTATATATTTAATTATTGTCAATAACTCAATAGAAGTCGATACATATTTTAGTATAATTATAACTATAAAAGAAATCACACATATATAAAAAGATTGTCTTTGGTTCCTTCAAATTTTTTAGCTCATCAATAATTGAATCAAATCTAAAATTTTCAACTATTTCTTTTTTAATGTAAATATGAACATGTTCTAAATAATTAATATGAAACTTCACACCTGTAATTTCTTTAACCTTAAAAAAGGTTTACTCTAATTCGGGATACATAAAGAAGTTGAACTTGTCTAACGTTCATAGTCATATCTTTCTTTTTATCACTTTTAAAAATAAATATATTACTTTATTTTTCATCAATATACATATTTTTTTAAGTTTAAGATTAAAAAACAATTTATCATAATTTCATTACAAAATAAAAAATTAAGAGCTAGTAAAGGAAAAATCTATATTAATCAAGTTATAATTAAAATACAATTATAAAAAACATATAATACAATATTTTCTCTCCCATATTCATAAAGATTGAATATAAGGTCCATGAGATAAAAAATAATACTAACTATTAAACAAATATTTTAGTATCAAGTGAGACGAGAGAATTACATTTTTTTTCTTCATGAATAAAAGAGAACAAATGAGAAATAAAAAAAAAAACAAATAATGAGTTTGTATCTAACTTTGTTTCATAGGACAAAAAGAAAATATGTGAGAGCATGAGATGAATATAATTTATGAAAAACTAAAAATATAATAAAAACAAATATATTAATAAATATTTGTATTTTTTATTACATTTAATTTTACTATTTATCAACATTGAATGTTATGCTTTATAAAACATATAACAAAATACTTAATTTAACTTCTACCAATTTTAATATATATTACATATAATTTCAAAATTAAAAAAATTACCCATATATATAATATAAAAAAAATTGAAATTTTTGGGGAGGCCATGGCCACCCCCAGCTCCCAATAAGCTCCGTCCCTGGTGTCACATGACAGTGACAGTGTGATGTGGTTGAGACAGTGTTATATGTCATTATCACGCTAGGTGTCAATATCTCAATCTGAATCTAATCATGTATTTTTATTTATCTCAATTTAGTCAAATATTGTAAAAATTTAGCAATTTTATCCCTCTCCAAATTAAAACTATATTTCATTATTATTTTTATGGTATACAAATATTTTTATTAAAATTAATATTTTTATTAAATATTTTTAACAATGTTAAATTTATTTTAATTTATATTTTACATTAGCTTTATTTTAAATTGTTTTAATTTGTTAATATAAAGTAATGTTAATAGAAAATAAAAATAAAAAGTAATTTCAACTAAAAAATATGTTAAATTTGTTTATCAATTTCATTTCATAAAATAATATAAATTTATCAATTTTTTCAACTCTTTTAAAATTTATATTTTACATTGAATTTTATTTGTATTGATGTTTTATATTTTATTTCATCATATTTTTTTATTTGATTTTATATTTTTTAAATGTGTAAAATTCAATAATTTATATTCAAATTATTTAGTTGGTTTAAAAATAAGAATTATATAAATTCAAATGTAAAATTTAAAATAATTTTAAGTAAGTTTATAAAGTTGTTAGTACCGTAATAATCAAATTGGTCTGATTGCATCAAATTTCAAAAAATAACGATCAAATTAAGATGCTTGAAAAAAAAAATTAAAGTGATATTTTCCAACAAAAAATAGAAAGAACGACATAATTTAACCATAAATATAAGATATCTAGACCTAAATATACATTTATCAACAAAGATCTACATAGATCCCTAGGACAAGTATTTTATCTCTATTAGATTTTGTGGTGCTGTCATTTGCTGAGCATTAAAGATACATTATGATAGTACTTTAAAAATCTTTTTAATATATTTTAAAATTTCAAAATTAGTAATCACCAAAATATTTTGAAAGCACGTAAAGAAAAATTACATGAAAGTCCAACAAATAAACAAAATTTAGATAAAACACCTAAAAAAACATAAATTAATTACCAAACAAAATATTTGATATCAATTCATTTTTCATTTTACAATCACAACATACTCGAAGTTTTATATAATTTTTAACAACAAATATTTCAATATTCTGATTATGTCTAGATGTTTAAACTGAGTACACGAGACTTACATTTGTTTCATCTATGTTTGACCATTTGGTTGCACCTCAATTCCAATTCCTAAAATGGCATCCTCGATCCATACAGAACATTTCTTGAAAATCCCTTCAAAACCTATGAATACTCTTACTCATAAATAAAAGAAAATACCCGATTTAATTTTTATCACAATGACCTTGAAATATTAAAATTATGTGTACAATAACCTTTATTTAAATTGTTGTTATTATAGTTGTGGTGCTGTTTGTTGTCAGAATGGTCTAAGTCAATCACGAAGACAAATTTAGGACTATGATATTATTGATCATCCATTTTTTAGGTTATTATTAGGGATATATATATATATATATATATATATATATATATATATATATATATATATATATATATATATATATATATATATATATATATATATATATATATACACGCAAAATCTCAAAATATTGAAATTGTGTGTACAATGAACTTTACTTAAATTGTTATTGTTATGAAGTGTAGTGTTGTTGTAAGAACGGTCTAAGCCCGTCATCAAGACAAATCTAGAACTTTAATATTATTGATACATCTCATTTTTAAAGTATTATTAACAAATATATATATATATTATACATAAATTCAACCATATAAAAAGTTGACACAAGTTTTAATCTAATATTTCAAAATATTAAATTTATGATTGTTTTTTCTTATATGATATTTAATTTTATAATTTCTATTTAATATGAGTCTTACAATCACTTAGATTATACTTACATTATATCAAATCAAAGACCCTCTTTGATAATTGTTATTTCATATTATGAGGTTAATCACTCTAATATCACAATTATCATAATCTACTTTAACATTCTACACCAATCATCTTTCATTTCAAACCACAGTTTTAAACCTTAAATATCATCAAAGACTATATATATATATATATATATATATATAAAAGCTTATTAAATATCATAGCCATTTAATTCCAAGTTATGTCTCACAAGTGAGGTGTTTTTACTTGAGTATCATTCTTCCAAGTGGAGAGATAATTGTTTCAAACTTGGTAGTGTTGCTTAACTGAAAAAAGTTATTCATTTGAGCAACTTCTCCTCTCTACTGGTCTATCGTGGATTTATCACGAACTAAACAGTTTCCAACCACATAAAATTCTTCAAAAGAAAATCATCTACAAAGAAGAACGTGGATTCATCCTTCGGCAAAAAAATATTATTAATTTCTATGTATATACACTTTCTCTAAAACCCGTGATCATGTCTCCTCTGTCATCACCTTCTCTGTCTTTTCTTTTTCATGACACAAGGTTTCGACATTCCCAGGCTCCGTTTGAAGCTAAATTATCATTGGAACACACGTGAAATATATCCTTATTTTTTTTAATAAGAATAATATTTTATTTTAAGGAATTAAAATTTAATATTTATATAAATTTTAATTTTATGTATTTATTTGAGTATATATTATTTATATTTAATGTTTAGTTTATCATTCCAATTAAAATAATATTAAAGAATTAGTATAAATTTTAGATTTACACAGAAAATAATATAAATTTTAGTCGAATAGGTGTGAAAAGCTGACCAATTTACGTATTGATTATGATAAGAGTCGGAAAAGAAATTGGTACCTTGTTGAAGTTTGTGTGTAGCTAATTTGTATTGTTATTGGGTTTGAACCGACCAAAGTCGTCATTTCTTCGTAACAACGATTCTATGCGTGAAACCAAAGTCACGCACGAAACACGGTTTCAAGAGAAACAGTTTGTGCATCAATAATATTATTACGCAAGTATTTCATCAATGTTATAATCACTTCATTCAGAGAATAAAGAAAAACAAATATATCAATTTTCATGGCATGGTTAGAGAACTTGTGATAGTTTGGTTCAAATCTTGGTTTTGATTTGAGTTTTTTCTTTATAAAAGAAAATCTTTCACAGTATTTGTAGGACATTTAAAATCAAGCAATAGTGGTGAGTTTGTTTTGGATAAATCAACAATAGTGTGGTACATTGGATTTGAAGGTATGAATTATGTTTATGCTTTCCAATTCGTTATCTCTAATTAGGATTTTAATTGGTCAGATTTAATATTTTATCATTTTAAATTAAATATGGCCATAATTTTAACAACGTCATTGTTATGGAGTTTAAATTTTGACTTAAAAAAATAGATGTGGAATTAAATTGAATTGAATTTAGTCTGGAAGGATTTACCAATTATATATGAAAGGATTTAAATTAGACGAATAACAATTATTTATTTATTTAAAAATTTATTTCTCTAAATTTCTTTAAAGTTATAAATATATTCATCATTTACTAGATTTCATTTTACATTTAGAAAATAATCAAATTTAGGTTGATATTGACTTTTTTTTATCAGAAAAAGTTTTTTTTTTCCTCTAAAAGATACATCTTTATGTAATTTTGTAACATAAATTGGATTTGTGATTTCATGTGATTTAATAATATTAATGAGAAATGTAATGTTAATTGGGACAAAAATTTAGCTTACATCGATGGAAAAAGTTCCAAAATTAATTGTAAGCAATACTTGCACAAAAATAAATCATATTCATCTTACTCTAAATAATTGTAATTGAAGTTACCTTATAACACTTTCATTAAACACTAATTGAAAAAAAAAGCATTGTCAATATCAATTAATTTTTTATGAACTGTAATAAAAATAACATTAATTAAGTTTGACTAAAAAATTATTGATATTGATATTTTTAAATTATTAATAATTATTTTCTGTTTTAATATTTTTTAATTTGATAATAAATAATTTTTTTATCTAAATAAGAAATTTCAAGTTCAATAAATTTAAATTGTCTCACCTAAATAAAATATTTGAAAAACAATTTGAAATGAGATTAATCTAAATTCAATATATTTAAAGGTATGAAATTATATATAAATGTCTATAACTTCCAAAACATAATGTTCAATGAAGGTCTTTAATTCTAATTACACAAAAACAAGTGTTTTTCAACTAAAATAATTTATCCATAATTTCATATACATACATGTTAAAAGAAAAAAAAATCATAACAAAAATTTGATCTAGTCAAATTGTCCTATATTATACATCTTATAATATGTGTCCTATCATAAACAAAAAACTTCATAAATCGAACATAAAGATAGGAATTTTATAGTATAAATAAAGCATTATAAACGAAAAATAAATAAATTTATTTAATATTACATATAATATAACGTTAATAATTTTTAATTAATAAATATTTATTATTCATTTAACTTACAATGTATCTTTCAAACTTCTGAAATATGTCCCTGTATTAATAATCACCGAAAAAGATTTAAATATTTATTTTTAACTTTATACATAGAAATATAGTTAATTTAAATATTACTTAAAATAAATTTTAATACAATTATTTTATGAGAAAATTATAATATATTTCATAATACATAAAAAAAGATAACACGATGAAAATAAAGGAAAAGGTTAATTTTCACTATTATAATAACATACCTTTCTCTTTTTCACTTTCTATGTTTTCTTGCCAACTGCATTCATTTATGTGCCTCCCCCGATTGCATAAAGTTTTATATTACACAATCATTTTCAATATCATCTATCAGTTTCATATTTTAATATGAGAATGGGTTTAAGTTTAATCTAACCCACGTTTTGATTAAGCAGAAAAGCTCAAAAAAAATAATTTATCACAGTTTGGAATGAACAAATAATCAAATAATTAAATCACAGACACGATAAGAAGGATATAAATTCTACTAAGTGGTCCAATTTATATATTTTGTAATCAACACTCGAATACGAAACAGGTTTAATGAAAATAATAAAAAAACTGAAAATAATTGCAAAATTAGTCAAACCCTTATTTAATATATTAAAGAACAATAAAAACGGATTAATTACTTTCTAATTAATTAGCATTAATGGCTGCGATCCTCTCTCTATATATGATCTTTAAAGTTTGAGGCAAATAAATAATTTTTTTAATTATAACAAAAATATTATACATTGGTAATGGTAAGTCAGTAATTAGGTCTAATTTTGTGGGTAAATAAATAAGGAAGTGAGAATTGTGCAATTCTATAACCAACGTCGACCATAGGGTCGTATTTTCTTAGCCACATTTCTTTGACTTCTCTCCCATCAATTCAAGTTTACACGGACAATAATAAAAGTGGTTAGAATTATCATACCTTATAAATGTCAAAAACCATTTTGTATTCACAAACGTAACACTCAAGATATTAGAAGTAAAAAACACATTAAGTGACATTTAATATCAATTGAATTTAATTAAAATACCAACCCTATCCTTCAATTATATTTAGTATGTATTTAAAATAGATACATAAAATCTTTAAAATGTATATGACAAACACTCAAGTTATTTTTATTAAATATCTATACAAAAATTTCTATAATGCATATAAGTTAAAACGGTATAAAATAAATCCGTACATTCTCTTACCTATTAAATATATTTATCTAGATATAATTTTAATTTGGTACAGTAAAAATAATGAAATTATTATTTTATTATGACCTAACACCCGTTAATTGTTTGTTACTTAAAGAATGTTAGCTTATTATCTGTTAATATATAATATCTTTAAAAGATATTTTAACTTTAGGAATAAAAAATACTCATTTACCTTCAATAACATTAAGAATTAAGATATTGATTTTATTTGTTTTTAAAGATGGAAAAAAAAAGTTGTAGGTAAATAAGAGAAAATTTTCTCTTTTTCACGTAAACAAAATACTTTGAAATTTAAAAAAGATGAAAAAGAAAATATTACGGAAATCAAAATAAAAATTTATACTAAATATATACATTAGCATTATAGTACTGACAAGAACATATGTTAACATTGGAAACTACAGAGTAAGACCTCAAATGGTAGTATATATTGTTTGGTTTTTTCATTTCTGAAACTGCAGTGGAATGAGGCGTAAACTTTCAATTTAACCCAACCTTTGAATTCTCTTCTGATCCAAACCAAATCATAAAGAAGTAGAAACAGACCCAGAATCATGGTAACAACGGTAGCACAGAACCAGAATCCTTGGTTCTAAGCAACCCAACTAAAACACAAGTCGCTGACATGTTCTTTTCTCTCCACATCTTCTTCTTTTTTTCTCTTCCGAATAATTAGGTAACACTTCACCCTCTGCTGAATCGGATTCGCATGTGAAAAACATATTCCAGAGTTTGTACGTACATCTTTATCCCTGCGGGTGTAAAGTCTCATTCCTGTGCAAATTTTCAAAGTTAAAATCAGAGTTGCATGACTCTCCCCTGTTTTCATTTCCTCTGTTTTGCTTCAAAAGGAATGAACACGTTTGATGAATGAATTCACCTCTCAATGAGATTTGCGTGAAAAGCCCACTTCCACTTATGTGATTATGGATTCTATGAAAGGTTTTCTTCACCGGAAATGGATCCTTTTGCGGAGTATTTTCGGAAATTTCTCTCTAGGCTTTTGAATACTCTGTTTTGGGTCTTCACCAAAGTCTTCATGAGGTAATGAATTCTCAATTTTAGAATGTGAATTTTACCAACGGTTCAATAATTGATATACCAATTAGCCATTTCATTTAATCTCTCTCTCTCTCTCTCTCTCTCTCTCTCTTTCTCTTTTTTTTTTTTTTTTTTTTTTTTTTTTTGGTTTCAGATACTATTGTTCTGATTCTTCTAGAGCAATGAAACCGGCTTATTCTTCTCAGTTTTCATGTGACAATGAGCAAGCTGAGTCAATTCATTCAGAGTCTGAAAATTTTGGGTCTCTGGCTGATGCTCTCTCACGTGAAAATGATCAAAATTATTCCGATGGTTGCCAGGGAGGAACAAAGTCCAGTGAAAAACGTTGTTCTGAAACTCTTCGTGACAGTGAGAATTTTGGGTCCGAAGAAGATGAAACGACAAAGTTGGTTTTCAAATTTGAATATCAAAAGTGGAATTGCAATTATGATGAAGAATTTAGAGGAGGGTATGATGAAAGTAGTGATTTTGTGAAGGGGGATGACGCTGTTTCTGCCAGCACCACCAATAAGTATGAGTTCATGTCAGGCAAGAGTTTCAGTCACTTGTTGGATGAACCTCAGGCCGCAAATTTCACTGTCAAAGAATGCTTTGTTCATTCAAACGAAGCCTTTAAATTGGAAAAGCAAGTTAGATATGATTTTGGATTGTTGTCAGGGAGGAATTTTATGCCAGAAAATTGTGAAGAAGGAGGGGTTAGAGAAGAAAATCTTGATAATTTCACAGAAAAGAAGCTCAAAGCTGAGGAGTCTATAGAGCATCCTGACGAGCCAATTGTTCGCAATTTTGTTTCGGAAGATGATTTTATTTGTTCAAGTCCCAATTCAGATTCTATTAACAGTTCTTTGGGGGAGGGGTTTTTGTCAGACACAGATTTTGGAAACACTTTGGAGTTTGAGACAGTGGAAAGCAATGCAGACGAAAATGCAGTTTTAACAGAAGAGGATTTGGACTTAGGGGATGAGAAACGCTATGAGAATTTGGATGTTGGATATGAGCCTGATGATTTCACTGAAGAGGATGAAGATATAATGGATGAGCTAGGAAAGTTGGAAGAAGAATGCAGGCTAGAGAAGTCTTCAGGAAAAAGTTTTGAAGATAAAAATATCAATTCCAAGCTTCAACAATCTATGAAACCTCATTCACAAACTTTAACAACTATTGATCTTGAGGATTCCAACCGGTTTGACACACTGTGGGAACATCAAGATTTGATTGAACAGTTGAAGATGGAACTGAAGAAGGTCAGGGCCACTGGTCTGCCAACCATCCTTGAGGATTCTGAGTCTCCAAGGATAATGGAAGACTTGAAGCCATGGAAAATTGATGAAAAATTACAGCATGGTAGCACCACAAACGACCTTCCAAAATTCTACAGGAGTTATAGAGAACGAATGCGAAAATTCGACATCTTGAATTACCAGAAGATGTATGCTATAGGTCAGTATTTTCTGCATCGGTTACCTGAACTTTGATTTTCTTTTCTTTTTTCTTAAATTGCTCTTTACTTTTTTGTTCAAAGTTAGTGTGCTTAGTGGATGAACAATTTCATTTAATTAAGATAGTCATCAAGACCTACCTCATCTAAATCATTAAAGTAGATGTAAGTACCCATTCAATCTGGTTAGCTGGGCACTAGAAAATCATGAATTACCCAAATATAGTTGAGTGAATAACTACACTAAGCTCTATTAAGTATTCAACAATTTCAGATTCGAATAAAGCTACCACCTCCTTTACATTTAACTAGATGATCACATCTACAAGATTCATAAACATTAAATATACAATTACTATTTTTCTGCCTAACAAATGGACATTTTCTTATTGTGGATAACTTTTTCCTAATTTCCAAAAGAAACCAGTCCCTACAATGATCTAGCACTGACAGTAATGCTCCACCCAATGTTTCTATGGCCTTTTGTTTCTTATCTCTTTCTGTAAACAATCCTTACTGTGCAAGACTAGTTAGGAAAGCATTCTCAGGGAAAGTTTAAAGTTATGTTATACTTTTATAATCTTCATTACCCTTTGCATCACGCTTAACATAGAAGATTCCAATCATGGTCACAGCACATTCCTTAAGTTTTCTTGGAAATTGTAGGTGTTTTGCAGTCAAAGGACCCACTCCAATCATTTTCAACCCGCAAAAACCCTTCACCAGCATTCACAAACATTCTTCCATTTCGCCTTTGTAGACGAAAACAAATAGAAGCTGACCCAATGAAGAACTTCGTAAGAGAATTATACAGTGACTTGGAAATGGTTTATGTAGGCCAGTTGTGTCTTTCTTGGGAATTCCTTCAGTGGGAATACGAGAAGGCCTTGAAGCTATGGGAATCTGACCAATACGGGTTACTGAGATTCAACGAAGTAGCAGGGGAGTTTCAACAATTCCAAGTGCTTCTCCAAAGGTTTATAGAGAATGAACCTTTCCTCCATGGTCCACGGGTTGAAAACTATGCCAGGAATCGTTGTGCAATGCGCAATCTTCTTCAAGTTCCAGTAATAAGAGGTGATTTTTCCTTTTTTTAAACTAGAATGTGAATTCCGTTAGTGTCTTTATTCAAAATGGAATGTGGTGGTTACCTTTTTCATATCCACTTTCTTATGTGGGGGACCATATAAAGCTTCATACATGAGACAAAAAAGTTCCTCATGGTTTTAGAATCTTATTTGGATGCAGAAGACAGCGCCAAGGATAAAAGGAAATTCGGTAAAAGAGAGGAAGAAAAAGATGCAATCAGTAGTGACATGCTAGTGGAGATTTTGGAAGAATCCATCAGAACAATTTGGCGTTTTATAAGAGCTGATAAAGATGCATCCAGCTTGACTCTTAAAGGTGTAAAAGAAAGTCAAGTACAGCTTCAAGACCCATCAAATTCAGAGCTTTTGGTGGAGATTAGAACAGATCTTCAAAAGGTAAACTAACTAAAGCTTCAACAGTCACTTTCTTAATGTGAAATTCAGTCAAGTTTGTTCTTTAAAAAGTGCTGTGTTTGCATTTTTGCAGAAGGAGAAGAGATTGAGAGAGGTTTTGAGGAGTGGAAGCTGCATATTGAAGAAGTTCCAAAAGCATGAAGAGGATGAAGCAGATCAAGTGCTTTACTTTTTCTCTCAAGTGGACATGAAATTGGTTGTGAGAGTGTTGAACATGTCAAGGATAACGACAGATCAACTAGCATGGTGTCGTAGTAAATTAAACAAGATCACTTTTATAAACCGAAGGATACGTGTAGAACCATCATTTTTACTTTTCCCTACTTAATACTTTATTTATTTCGCATTTAGAATGTTATTATTTTGAAGGAGTAATGAATTTTTGCATATAACTTCAAACTATCTCAACAATCGAATTCTTCATGTGATGGTTTTCTAATAATTAACATATTATGTTATATATAATCCCGCATTCAATTTTTATTTGGTTAAAATACTCCGTTGGTCCTCGTTTTTGTTGCAGAATCTCAATTTGGTCATCGTATTTTTATTAGTCTCAATTAGGTCCTCATTTTTGTAAATTAGTATCAATTAGGTTCTTTCCGTTAATAGAAAACTAACACCGTTAAGTAGGTGTCACGTGTCAACTCCTCTTTTTTTGAATTTTTTTATTTTTATTTTGATTTTTTTTTAATTTTGAATTTTTTTAAAAAAAAAAAATTTAAATTTTTTTTTAAAAATATTTATGCCACAGGTCACTTATGTAATGTGCCACGTGTCAATCTAATATGGTGACACGTGTCAAATTAATGTATGAATCTCAATTTGGTCCTTATATTTATTAAATTGATTTGATTTGAGTCCCAATTTTTTTTAAAAATTTTCAATTTCGGGCACTCCAAATTTGGACCAAATTTTACTTTTATATAATATTATGATTATTTTTATTAAATATTTTAATAATATTAATTATATTTAATATTAAAATTTTAAATATATTTATTTTAATTTTTTATAAAATTATTTTAAAATTTTAAATTTGAATTTATAAAATTGTTACTTTTAAGCCAACTCTAAAATATTGTTGATATTGAATATTATACAAATATTTCGAATATAAATTTATTAATTTATATATTTATAATTTTAAAATAAAATTTAAATAAAGTTTAATGTAAAATATAAATTTAAATAAATTAAATGTTGTTAAAAATATGTAATAGAAATATCACTTGTAATAAAAGTACCATCATTACATTTATAAAAAAAATAAATTTGTTCTAAATTTGGAGCATATGAAATTAAAATTATTTAAAAAAAAAATGAGACTAAAATCAAATCAAATTAACAAATATGAGGACCAAATTGAGTTTCATACATTAATTTGACACGTGTCACCATATTAGATTGACACGTGGCACATTACAAAAGTGACACGTGGCATAAATATTTTTTAAAAAAAATTCAAAAAAATTCAAAAAAAAAATTCAAAAAATTCAAAAAAACGAGAAGCTGACACGTGGCACTTACTTAACGGTGTTAGTTCTCTAGTAACGGAAAAGACCTAATTGAGACTAATAAAAATACGATGACCAAATTGAAATTTTGCTATAAAAACGAGGACCAACGAAGTATTTTAACCTTTTTATTTTATTAAACTTGGATAAAATTACTTTATCATAATCAAGAGGGAATAAAGGGCATGTTTTATAATTTTTTTCCTATTTAATCCTCATGCTGTCTTTACATAAAATATTTTTGCTTTGATAAGATTTTTTAATACAGATTTACAAAAATATAGTTTGAATACTCTTGATTCGTATAAATTTAGATTTTCTAATCAATAAATAGTATGTAGACATTTATTTTCAAAATAAATAATATAAAGATATTTATATTCAAATGGTACCAACTTACACTAAATTTGGTGCATATTCTTTAATAATTCTCAAATGTACTGGATAAATAGTTTCTTATAGAATGTCTCTAAAGAACACCTATCCTTTTAGCCACGGACTATCTATCATAAGATTTATTTTTGCCATTTTGATACTGAAGAGACCAGGGTGTATATAAACTGTTATTATTTATGAACGTATTTAAATCAATTTTTATTAAAATTATAAAATCTTAATGTGATTTTGATGAATATTTTAAAAGAGTAATTCATTTATTTGAAGTAAAAGGATTTTTTTATGAAGAAATTAAAAGAAGATTAAAATTCAAGAATTTTAAGAAAATATTTCAAATAAATAAAGTAATACAATTTGAAATTCACTTAAAAAATAAAGAAATTGAAATTTCATATGCTGTGAAACTTTTCATTGGTCAGAATGAAAAGAGTCCATAGGTTCAAAAAGTTGTCTCATATCGACTTTAACCTCGGGCCAAGTCGTCTCGACATCTAGCCTAGGCCAACTCCGTTATACCTTATGCTCGAGTTTACTTTGTTTGGCTTAAGGCTCAACCTTTAACTCGAGCTTACTAAGCATGATCTTTCAGTCTGCACCGATTCTTTTTGACCTTTGTCTCAGTCAGCATGGTCGACTCATCTTGATTTTTTGCCAAAGTCAACTTGTCTCGACTTTTTGTTAGGTTCGACTCTTTTTAACCTTTGACTCTCAACCTCTAGTTAAGGCCAATTAGTCTCGACTTTTAGCATAAGTCAACTCTGCTAAACCTTATCCTTGTGTTGACTTTGCTCGGCCTGAGGTTCAACCTTTAACTGTGGCTTACTCGACATGATCTTCGGTCGACACCGATTCTTTTTTACCTTTGTCCTAGTCAGCTTCATCTCGATGGTCGACTCATCTTGATTTTTGGTCAAGGTCAACTTGTCTCAACTTTTTGTTAGATCTGACTCTTCTTGACCTTTTAACTGATGTCGATTAGTTTCAACCTCTAGCTAGGGCTAACTAGTCCTCACCTTTGATGAGGATCGACTAGTCTCGACCTTTGGCTAGTACTGACTCGATTAGACATTATGCTCGAGTTTATTCGGCTCGAGCTTCCACCCTAGTCGATTTGGCTCGACTCTTTGACTTATACTGATTTCACTCAACCTTTGACACTGAATGTTTACTCAATTTCGTCCGAGACAAACGATGAGAAGAGTCAACCATGGTTGAGAGCTTACACAAGTTAGTTTGAATCAAATGTCGAGATGAGTTAACTCATACTGAAAGTCAATATATTACCCATAACTTCTCTAAATTACATCCTTATCTTTAATATAATCCATAGATAATTTAAATTTATCATTTTATTATGAAGTAAAATAAAATAAAATAAGAAATTTAGAACTATTATATTAATATTAAAGAAATATTATATTTATTGATTTCTACCAGAGAAATTACACATCTACCTTAGCAACACACATGAAATTAATTTGAAAAATCATATTTTCTTATTCTTACAAATATAATTTAATTTATATTTTAAAATTTGAATATCGAAGAAAGCTCTGAAGATGTTCTTAGAAATAATATTACGTGTTGGGCCAAACATTTTCTTCCAATCATATAAGTCCATTTATTTCAATCATTTTAAGCCCACTTATGGATGAAGAGGTCTGGGCTTAGGACAACAAGTAGGGTTTGGAGAGAAGCCTCTATTTATAAAACATCTCTGCAATGTTACCCTAGTTTGTGTCATCTAGGTTTAACACCCATTACCCACAAAAATGGTGCAGAGGCTCACTTATCGCAAGCGCCACAGCTATGCTACCAAATCAAATCAGCACCGGGTTGTTAAGACCCCTGGTATGTGCCCTCTATAATTATCTTCTCTTTGCGTTCTTTATCCATATATGTATTTTGTTTTTATCTCGATTGTGTGTTCCTTAATTTGTTGTCAAAATAATGTTTTGCTATTGATATTTAGTATTTTAACAAATGGGTATGCATCAGGTGGTAAATTGGTCTACCAGAGCACTAAGAAGAGGGCTAGTGGACCCAAGTGTCCTGTCACTGGGAAGAGGATCCAAGGGGTATGTAGTGTGTGCTATTTATGTTTTTTTCGTATGCTCTTTGAAGAGTAAGAAACTCTAATTCATTGCGAAGAACTTGCTTGGAAAATGATACATAGAGAGATCTCATGCTTTGTATGCTGTGTGTAAACATGTTGACGTTGTGTCCTGATACATAGGTTTAACGGAATTTTTTTTGGGTGTTTCTTTATTTTCTTTTATTCCATTTGGTGGGTGCCTAATTGTTTATAAAATTGTGCATTTTTGGTCCCGGTATGTGTCCACATGTGTATGAATTGGTTATCGGGTAATGAGGGATTGGTTGTGGGAATGAGATTGAGCTGTTTTTAATGATTTATATTAGTTATCTTATTGAAATTAGTTGTTTATTGGTGTCAAGAGAATGGGAGCTTTAATTTTCTTTTGCTTTTTGAGTTTTTTGGCGACATTAATTCTTTAATAACTAAATTCAGCTAATGAAAACATTGCCACACTAGTTTATTACTTCTAGGTGGCCTTAATTTCATTATTTCTTCTCAAATTTCATGTCCCTTTCCTTGATGTTCTTGTGTTCTAACCTACACTTTATACCCATCATGTGCCAATATGTTGTTTTCATGTTTATTTGTTATTATGTCGTAGTTCTTTCCCTCTTTCTTTTTGACTTTGGATTGTGTTTGAAAGAGCTTGTTTTGGCTTTCACAAATGGTTTACAACATTCCCAAGCTTTTAAATACGCTGTTTCTGGATTATTCTAGTAAGTTTCACAATCAATCTTTTGAATAAGGCCATTTAAATGATTTAATATGACCATGAATAGCTTAGTACATTTAATCTTATGGAGGGTTGATCTTCTGTTATATTCATAAACCTGTTTATAGTTTATTCCAATAAGCTTATAAGCAATTTGTACACAATTTTTTGGTAAAGAATTTTTTATAATGAGAGAAGATTGAGTTGAATTGTCTCGTATACATTGTAAGCTGTGTTCAGAAGTAATACCAGGAGCTTATCAGAATCAACTGAAAATACTGAAAACTGTGTTTGAACTTTTTGGTAAATTATACTTTTTTTTGTTAATGTCAAGTTCCAGTAAACTGTTACACTAACTTCGTTATTTGAGAAGTGCTTACTCAACCAGATTATCCTTATGCAATGAAAGTGTATAATTACGTTGTTTATATTGTCTCCTAATTTCATAATCCTGAATTATATGCAGATCCCCCACTTGAGACCTGCTGAATACAAGAGGTCTAGATTGTCTAGGAATCGCCGAACAGTTAACCGGGCCTATGGAGGTGTTTTATCTGGTGGAGCTGTTAGAGAAAGGTACATTGCTTAGAGGATTGTTGGATATATTTTTCATTCTTTTTTTGTTGAGTTAAATTTAACAGCTTTTTAAACTTGTTATAGGATTATTCGGGCTTTCCTTGTTGAAGAACAGAAAATTGTGAAAAAGGTATTGAAGATCCAGAAGGCAAAAGAAAAGCAGGCAGCTAAGAGTTAAGCTGATGAGTGATTACAAATCTTGTCGTTAAGAATTGTGCTAAAGAATTTTGACTTTGAATGGTGTTAATCGTGAACGTGGAACTTGATTTGAAATTGATTTTATGATTCTTGTTTTTTTTGGTAGCTTAAATCAATGATATGAAATCTGAGTTGGTACTTGACAGGTTATTGGGGATTCGATATATAATTTGACGGTAGGATTAGATGTAATGAAGAGAAAGATTGAGACCAATTTTTGGTGTAATTTAAGATTAACTTCAAATATTTTGAGCAGGGAATAATCATGTGTTCGAAAATTAAATTCGATGGAGTTTTTAAAAATTTTGATTGAATGATCTAATTCACTCTAGAATGTGTTGGATATTTTAATCCTTCCATGAACGTATAGGATAAAATTGAGTTTTACATATAAAAATTCAATTCTAATATATGTTTAGTGGGTAAAATAATGGATTTATCTAAATCTTCTTTAACTGGGTTTTTTAATATCTAGATGGGCAGAAGTAATAGTTTTTTAAAGAACATAATTTTAAAGAAAATTGCTCACATTTGGCTACACGTATTTAATGTTATAAGTTTCATGCAATATAAGTAATCATTAATAGTATTCATTTTTATGTTATTGTTTTGGTGTGGATTAAGTTTGATTTTAAATTATAAATTTAGTATTCAATTTAAATTATAAATTTAATATTCAAATCTATCATTTTTATTGTTTAATTTGATTTATACATAGGGAGATAAGAAATTCATATTAATTTGGTTTGAAGTGATATTACGCAAATTGATGATTATTTCCAATTAATATAATTATACATCGAAGTGTAATTTATTAGCCATTCATTGTAATTTAAAAAGGTTTGGGTATATTTTGACCCACACTTCAATCATATCTGGATGAAACTAGGTGCAGTCACAGTGATTATCACAATTTCAAAATAGTATACCGGATAAAAAAACAAAAACAATATTTAAAACAATAAATAAAAAAATGACGATGAAGGTAGTCGATATTTCATCTTACCTGATAACGGTGTCATCAGCATTATATAATACATTTATTTTTTCTAAAATAACTTTTTGTTCACTTTTATAATAGATAATATTTTTCCTTCTTTTTATCTTCGATAGAATTCTTATTTATACCGTGATTTTGTTTATTTATATGTGAAGTGATATTAGTCAGAATGATGCACGGATATGATACGTGTATCGGATATAACACGTATCCGATACGTCAATATATTTATTTTGAAAATTTTCATCATACAAGTACCACTGTAGATGTTAGCGATCAATTTATAAACCAATTATTTTGGTAGTCAAAATTTTGGTAACTAATGTTAGTGACCAATTTAGAAATCAATTTATAATAAAAATTATTTTAATTATCAATATAGAGACTAATTATAACTTTTTGAAACTACTTTAGTTATCAATAATTTTTAGTTTTTAAATTGATACTTAAATTGGTCACTATACATTGACTAATTATTTTTGTTACTAAAATTAATCATTATTAAAAGATTTTCTTGTATTGTACTACATATTTGTAAATTAGATATTTCACTGATAAGTATCGATAAAGTATCTTAAAGTATCAGATACGGATATGTGATCCAGATTGAAGTATCGGTGCATCATAGGTCACAAGTTTTGTAGGAGTGATACATGTTTTATTTTTCTTTTGCTATATAGAAAATTGACAAATTTTGCTTTTGTTTTTCATTTTGGTTCTCTATTAAAAAAATTATTTCTTTTTTGATCTCTATTATTTTACTCATTCAAGTGATTAATTATCCATTTCAGTGACTAATCAAAGACTATCATAAGAGTTCTGGCTTAAAGCATAAAAGTTCTATCCGAATAAATTTGTTATCAGACATCTTTTGTTCTTATTTTGAGTTTTTAAATACGTGTGATGTGTTTTTGTGGTTATAGTTACATATAGATTAAGAGAGTCTAAGATAATTTTTTATCTTTTTGTAGTTATTGGAACAGAATATTTGTGAGAGTTGAGTCTTTAAATGACATCAATAAATTTGTTTATACTAAAATAAAAATAAATATTTTATTGAAGATAAGACTATAAAATAAAGTAAATTAAGAACAAAAATAAAATATACAATTTTTTTAGACAACATTAAAAAAAACACATTACATTTGGTATGTAAAAAATGTTTCGTGTGAATATCGATAGTAGGGGTAATTAATTTCAATGATGGGAAAAAAATTACCAAAATACATAAAATTTAAAAAAAAAATTTGTCAAGAATGGGATTCGAACCCATGCCCTTTCGGACCAGTACCTGAAACTGGCGCCTTAGACCAACTCGGCCATCTTGACTTTATTGATAATAATTTTAATACAATTTTAATGTCACATATTTGGTTATTCAATTTTAGGTATAACACTTATTTACTTTTTTGTGTATGATAGACAAACATACATACTTAGATCTCAATTCTACATTTTATGATTGTTTGAACAAAAAAAAATATTTTTGACTTCATTTTCACAGAAAAAAAAAGAAGGAATGAGATTTAGAGATCATTATTGTAAAAAAATATAATGCAGGAACTCATCTCAAGTATAATCAGACAATATGCAAAATTATTTTTTGAGTGTATCGTTTAACATAAAAAATCTCAGTGCACAGTTAAAATTTTTTTTATTCATAACAAGTGGTTCTATTAATTACTTTTACGCTATAATACATTTTTTTTTTCGCTAAACATTACTTTTAGTTATTGCCGAAGAAACTAGTCAAAGTGTTTAATTTATTTGTATGTTCGTTGGGAATTCAGAGATCACTCGCATTGGGTGGCGGTAATTAAAATTTTGAACTTATTTGATATGAGCCTTGTTGAACTATGCATATTTTTTCTTGAAATTGGGCTTAAGGCCCAATTCATGTAACGATCACTTTTGTTCAAAGTGTAAAACCCATAGAGTATATGGATTAAGGTGAATACGTGTCACTTAGATACACAATTGCTAAAACACTAACAATTAATTATTTCTCAATCCGGTGCAAATTATTCTGCTAATTAGGATCAAGGTCGACTGTTAAATAGTTCTATAATCATATTTAAAAAAGATTGAGTATATTTTGCTCATATTTTAATGCCCCATTGCTTTTTATTAACAAAATGTTTTAAATAGAAACAATGGTGCGAGTGCATTAATACCAATAAACATTACATTTTCATGTAAAATTAATGAGTTATTTTATCTCTTAGCTACTTTCCAGCATATATTAGCATTCTATTTACATTGATAAATGAATTAATTAACTTTTATGTTAATACTATCACCTTTATTTTTTTCATCTGTTTACTTTAAGAGATAGCACAGACGGATTAAAAAACGTGAATATTTTTTATACAAAAAAACTTTCCTTAATGTGATTTATGTTAGTGTTTCTCTCTCATTTTTAACAAGTGTACAAGATATTAAAAAGTTACTTACAAAGAATGAAATAATAATAATAATAATAATAATAATAATAATAATAATAATAATACTATTAAATAACATTGTTAAGAGAATATAGTACGATTGATTAAACATAGTATATGTATTGTTATTTGTATATATGTTTAATTCGTACATATAAAAGATAACTTAAAAAGCACATGATGAAATGGAATAAAGTCTTCTCTTAAACCTGAGCTTATAAAAAAAAAAAAAACTTTGCTATCTTTGGTAATAAAAAATAGTATTTGATGTCCTTTGGTGATCAGTATTATTTGACCTAAAAAGTAAACTGCATGCAGAGCATGCAGGTTGCAGTTATGATCAAGTGTGTTGAGGATCTGAATCATAGCAACTTTAGAGTGAGTGGTGAACAATCTGAAACCAGGGTCAACCGAGACAATGATTTGTTATCCAAATGCACCCTTGGACATTCGAACCGAAAGTTTCAATCTCCTGAAGCATTGTTGAAGTTGTTGTTGTTGTTGTGGTATAGTAGTAGTAGGTGAGAGATACATGCATTAATTTGGCTTCAACAAAGTTTAGACAAATTTTAAGTAATTGTCGGAACCCCTTGCTCTTTTCTTAAAGAAGAAAAAAAGGACCTATAATTAGCACCCTGAATCATCAAAACTACTCTTTAGCGTGACAATATTCATTAATTACTATATCTCGTGGGTTTGAATTTGGATTAATATTGGAGAGTTTCTTCAACTTAAAGCAACCATGTTATTATGTCACGGAACTGCGCACGCATTGCTTTCAGAAATTGTGGTAAAACACTTTTAAATAAAGTACTTTAAAGATTTCCTATCTATCCTTCGGTCTTCGCTTGTTATCATGGATTTCAATTGGATCCTAACTTCCAACTTTTTGTCGGATTCAAACAGAATAGTAATTTGTCCTTTTTAACCGTAAACGGAGAGAAAGGAATCATGGGATTTCCTGACAGTTAAAGTTGGATATGCTACTTATATCATATACCTAGGTTTTCAAACCTTAACTATAGATGTTTTCTTTCGCATCAACTATAGATATGTAACTATGTTAAAAGATTCTTCTTTCACAAATAAAATAATACCACGTTTAGCGTATATGAACTTGGAGTATTGTTCACACGTACACATGTTGCTATTGTATGGATAAAAAACAAAAGTGTGACCTAATTATATCTCCCAAGCGTGATATATATATAGCAACAAAAGTTTAAGATTAAAAAAATCGAGCTAACATGGGGGAAACCAATCGATATTGTTGTTGTTTTAATAAAAATAAAAAAGAAAGATCAAGAAAATTTCTGGTATTTTTTTTATCAAAATTATTATTTAAAAAATATTTTTCAAATATTTTCAAAGTAAACTATTTACTAATTACCAACATTGGTTCACATAACTTGAATATCGGTGCTATCAAACTGAATATAAAATGAGAATATATACTCAGATTGTGTACACTCAGGGTTTCTGGACACTGTTAGTTATTGCTATCAATAATAAATAGTCTATATTCGAAAATCATGTTAAAGATATAAGTGAAATAATCTAAGACATCGATTTTTTTTTTTTTATCTTATTAGTTGGTATGGAGTGGCATCTCTTGTACATGTGTGATGCAACATGATGGTTTGCAATATCTATACTTATCACATGCATCCATTGAAATAGTTTTTATCTTGTTTTAAAATTAGCCTTTAATTATTACGTCAATAATAAAAAGACGCAAATTTATTGCATTAGGTCACACAATAAGTAAACATAAGGTTTAGAAAAATTAAATGTATAATTTGGTGGAATGGTAAGATGTATATAATTAACCTAAAAATGTTTAGCATAAGATAATTAATTAGGGTTTTATTAGGGAGCTAACCTGAAAGTTATTAAATAGTGTGACCTATCCTAGAGAGTTGTATCCTATGTTGTGTTCCCCAGATTTGTTGTTGTTGATAAAGTACCAGCGTCCCATCTTTCTTAATTCTTCCGACATCTGTGTCACCGTCACCACTACACTGCCTCAGTATAACAACCTAGCTCATCCACCATGATTGGGGCCTAGACGCTACTCCCTCATTAAATCAAGAATAGACATGTTCACAATTCCTCACCAAAAAAATAAACATGTTCATAACTTTTTATTTTAAATAACTTTTTTCTACTAAATAATCATGTCATCAAATTATTATAATTTTTTTCCTATTTAATGCTAAAAAGAAAATGAGGTATTTTTGTAGGTACAGAAAAATATGATCTGTCTATATAGGGAGAGAAATAATATTTTCTTTTTCATTTTCCATCCAATGAAACATATATGTTTTAGTATTTATACTATTACTGATGTTTTATAGTGTTAAATTTAGATGTGATCTTAGGTTGGATTAAGTGCACATTGTGATGTTCATATATGGGTGGATAAGATGTATTTGTTTGTGGAAAGAAGATAAGGGTATGGGAAAAAGAAACAAGGCTTAACTGAGAAAGTGATTCTAACAGAATGAAAATGACAAATGGTGGTGGTTTGGTTACAATACCAATAGCTGGACAAACAACCCAACATCCTAACCAATGACCGTTAGAGAATGCAGCTATATCCAACCTGTGATTATTTTGTTTCAAATATATAATTATTTTCTATTTTTGCATTATTCAGAATGTTTTCTTTTATATAATTACTTTTAATAGTACAAGAAAAAAATATAAGAACTATAATTTGAAATATCCAAGATGCTAAATTATAGCCAGTTCTGGATGAGGTGGGAGATGAGGAAAATGACTGAAAATATTTGAATGAAAAAAAGAGTAAAATTTTACCCATTGAATTATATATGTAATTTATCGGTTAAAAAAATAACAGGCTCGCATGTTGAGGGTTTGTTACGTTGTTTGTCCCTCCTTTAGAAAAAAAAAATAATAAAGAAAAAAATGTTTTTTTAATATAAGCCACAAAAAAGAAAAAAAGAAAAAAAATTATTGATTCATCATAGAAGCCACAAAATTTTATTATTTTAAAAGTTATATTTATTCTTGTAATTTCAAGAAGGAAGAGAAGGCATGGTGGGGGCAAGATAATTTCAATGAAGTATCAATTTCTCACTTTTTGATGTCTTTTCTCTTTTCTAATTGATTATTCATGAGCTTACTCCATCAAAAAAAATAAAATGATAGAAATATAGTTTTCTAATCCTTTCTAAACCTCAATAGTCTGCTATGAAGAGAGGGAAATTATTAATCGCTAATAAAGGATTAATCATTTTGTTATTTCTACTCTAGAAAACTTATAATAAACATTAAACAATTAAATAAAATTATTTAACATTTGTCTTATCCCTTCTTTATACGAAAGTGTGCTATTCAAACTTTTATGCTAAGCATGAACCCACAATAATTTTGTATTATAGTTTAAGTTAACGATAATTAGGGGAATGGAACAGTGAGTCTTTGACCTCTAACTACTTGTTTATGAAGTCTTTTATTTTATTTCTCTTTAGAAAAAAGTTTATATATTCGAAAATGGTTCTCCTTCCCTTATATGGATAAAGATAAGTATTCTGTGGATCACATACAACATAAATTAGTTTAGACTCTTTTCATACCAAATTATAATTAGGCAAATATTTTCTAAAAATGCCCATTTAGTTAGAAAGGTCTGAGTTTAAGTTCTTAAGAAACATTTTATTTTTACGCGAGAGAGTGAGCGTAGTTAATTTTTATATACAAAAGTTAATTTTTATAAATTCAAAAGTTTTTATATGGTATATTAATTATTACTTCGTTGAAAATCTTGGTAAGAGAAATTTTTTAAGTAATAAAATAGTAAATTTATTTATATCGAAATGGATTATGTCTTAAATAGATGGATAAATATTATTTCTAATCTATAAGAATTTGAGTATAAGATATACGAGTTTGAATTCTCTATAATCTTCTCTATTTAAATATACGGATAACTATTTATTTTAAAATTTTAAAATATATTATAATTATTTTTAAAATATTAAAACAATATATTTTTAGTTCTCAACAAATAACAACATAAAAAAACTTAGAAAAAAAATGACTCAAAATATAATTATCTTTTACTGCATACAAAACAAGAGTCAAAAGTCAAATAATTGGTGTATATAAGATCAATATAAATGAACACAATTATTGGAATTTAACTTTATTAAGTCTGTTAACATCAGTATTGTTTTCCTTTAATCAAGATTACGTTATCATCTATTCACGAGATTATTTGAGTTTTAATTCGTTAAGTGAAAAGCATAAACTTCTTAATTTTCCTATTAATCTCTTAAATTAATGTAATTAAGTTCTTGCTTTAAGAAAGAAAGAACCGGGATCAGTTCTCTATATCCTATTTTCAGGCATAAAACAATTGATTGTATTTTTTTTTAATTTTTAACTCAAAAGAATTTTTAAATTACAATTGAAATTATAAAATTATCTTAATTTCAAAATTAGGACAACATAAACATCGAGTGTAGAAGAGAATAATAATCATTAATTGAATAAAACTAAATATAACATTATTTGTGTATGAACCACAATTAGATTTATACAATATAGAATTTTGATTCCATTAGGAACATATTGACTCGATTTAAAGTTAAATTAGTAGCAGACTTTGAATAATATACATGATGAAAAAAAATAAATTATGGACGCTATTCTTCTTTTACATCTCTTAATAATGTTCAAAGAAAACATTTTCTATGTATAAATTAGGTTTTCTATAAATAAAAAATTAACTTATTTACAAATTAAAATAAAAGTTTAGAAAATTTATGTCAGAGAACTTTTATAAATTAATTTTTTTTCTTCTCTTAATTTTTATATGGGGAAGTTAATTCACGGTTCTTGGGAACTAGAATCATCGATGGCCATATAATCTGGTTCACTTGAAAAATGACACAAAATAGATAATTTTTTTTATAATAACACTGTCTATATTAATATATTATTTTGTTATATATAAAAATTCAATTAATACACAACATTGTGAGAAATAATATTTTTTATAATGTAAGCTAATAAAAATATGAGTGTTATCATAATTTGTAATAGACAGTTGTTCCTTTGAGTGAAGACTGCATTTGAGACACAATAATTGGGAAGAGGCAGACTAGAGAGTTATTTTGGAGGGAATTAGTGAAATGACGATTGATTATGACTTTAATATCTTAATTAAGAGGCTCTTAATGGTTAATGAAGAGGAAATTAGAATATATAAAGAAGAACAAAAGGGAAAGAAGAAGAAAGAGAAGATGATTTGACGGATTTGAGAGGAAAGGATGCATTGTGAGAAGAGAAGTAAGGGTGTGGTCTGGTGTGAGACTGAGGTCATCACATGCAATATTTCTGGAGCAGACGACATGACACGTGGCATGTCTTGATGTTGGAGTGGTTGTATGGTGAAAAGGAATTTGATGGTTTGATGGAGCATGGTCACGTGCATCGTCACTTTTGTGGGGCCTCCTTCTCCATCGTTCCCTTTCACTTCCTGCTTCTCCCTCTTTATCTCTACTCCACACTAATTTTGCGTTTTTTCTCACACTCAATTCCCTTTTTTTTTTTCGGTTTAGTTAAACACGCTCACACCCCTAATCCTCCTACTTAATTTTGATGTCCTATATGATTTTTATTAATTAAGTTGATTCTTATAACACATAAGAATATTATTTTTTTTAAATTAAAAAATATAAAATTATTTTTAGGTTTTTTAATAAATAAATATAGTCGTATTAATGTTGGCTTACCTTAATATTAGACGACAATAAAATATGTTAAATCAATTTTAATGTGACACAAAAAATGTAAAATATTTTAAATTTTTTAATAAATAAATATTTGTGTTAATGATAGATAAATAGTAAAATGGTTAATAACTAATGTGGTTATTTACAATTTTTGACATATTTTTCTGTAATGAGTCAGTTCAGTCCGATCCAATTTTGACATATTACGACAGACCGAACAAAAATGGGTTAGATTGATCTGTTTTGCAACCTCCGGTGTTGGATTAGTGTCAACTTAATAAACATTCACTACAATAAATATTAAAAATAAAAAAAGTTAATGTAAACTTAGCCGACACTAGTTAAAACAAATTAGATTAGTATTTATATTTATTTAAGTTAGTGACCAGAATTCTTTATTTTGACAGAGTAATGTTATACTTTGTTGTTAGTTTGATTTGGAGAGGTACTCAGTGGAACTTCCATTCTTTTGTTGTCACTTTATGTTATTTTTCTTCTTTAATGGTTATTGAGGATGTACTAATTGGATTCTAGATGATACTCAGTGTGTTTTCTCAAAAAACTTGCAAATATGTTTTACTCTTCTAGTATGAAATGCGTGAATTGGAATAACTTGATTTGGTGGATGAGGTGTCACTAGCTGAAACTTTAATTTTTTGGAAGTTGTTGTATGGTCATTTACCTATTTAAAGCTTAAAAGAAATTAGTGGTTGTATGCTCTGTGTTCTTTGTGTGGTAATAATGTTGAATCATTTTCTCATTTATTTTTTCATTTTTCTATTGTTATACGGTTCTGGGCATGCTAGAAGGAAGGAAGTTTTTTCAGGATTTGCAGTTTTCTTCTTCGGATTTAGTTATTTAGATTATGAAGTTTCCTTATAGTCATTTTCTTAAAGTGAAAAAATGATTGTCATTACTGCATTTATTTGGATGATTTGGAGGATGAGAAATCATAACAGATTTCAGGATCCAATTGTGATTCCTTTTACTATTTTTCAAATTAAAGAATTAGTGGATATGACTGAAAATAAATTTAAGAAGCATACGAGAAATCATTGTGCCAATAAGTTGAATTTAAGTGTGTCGTAGAGAACAATATATAAGTGGTTTAATGCTTTAATTCCATGTATTTACTTAGATTTTTTTCATAATAACTATTGTTTGACTATGCTTCGCTAAGTGTAACTTTTAAGTGTGGTTCTCCATTCTTTGTATTCTTTTATTTTCTTTTTTTAATAAATTTTTATGGGATGACAAATGATTGATGACATTTGAGGTGTCAACGTATCAGAGATGTCAAAGTTCATAATAATACCTAATATGACCTTATTTAGAAACAAAGTTGACACTAAGTTATATATTATGAATCCGCTTGCATTTGTGACATTAAGTATGAACCTTAAATTATTTTTAACCTAAAGACCCATATTTAAAGATGACAAATATGTTCACTCAATTTTCTTAAGTCACTTTTTATATAAATCTATTCACATCCATCTATCTCCTTCATTGACATTCATAAATCTATTCGCACTCCTTCCCTTCATCCACGCTCATCTCCTTCACTCACATTCATCTTCCTCATCTACTATTTTTCTTTTTCACCTCATGCATCCACATTTTTCTACTCATCTCTTTCGTCCACGTTTATTTCCTTCATTCACTATATATTTTTTATTTTATTCGTTTATTTTTATTAAACATGAAAGCATTTCATAATTTTATTTAAGTTCTTTTTATTAACACCGATCAAACCAAACCAACGTAAATTAAACTACTATTTAAAATGGATTTTATTTATTAGATAAAAAAAATTATAACAAAAACGAATTAGTCTTGATTTGACCAACGAAAAAGTGTTTTATAAAGATTAACTAAAAATTAGTGATAAAGCATAGTTGGCTTTAAAAGTTCTACTCTAATAAATTAGCATCCCTAATTTTACACCCGCATGTCCATTTGACCAAATCCAACATAAATAAATTGGGATTTACTATAATAAGTCTTAAGAATATAATTTATAAGAATGCTATTTTTTTTCTTCATAATTTATCAAGAAAATAAAATAAATCTTTTATGTGAAACACCACTTTTGTGTGGTCATTGTTTCATAAAAAAAATAATTAAACATATTATTTATTAAAATGATGATTCAATACTGATATTGTCAAGACTCGTACATCCTTCTTAAAGAAAAAATAAAAATGATAAAGAAAATTCATAAGAGAATATTTCATTAGAAGTAAATCATTATTATTATATTTTATATTTTAATAAGTAATTAGTTATGTTTAATTATAATTTCACACTTATGGTTAATTTTTTTAACCAGTACAACAACATCCATTCATTTAAGAAGATTAGGAAAATCATAATTGCAAGATCTGATTATTAAGCACATGTCAACCAAAGTTTCTATTGACATAGACCCCAAAGAGGCTCCAAAGCACAATCTTTTGATGGTTGTCAACTATTTAGGATTTTATCACAATTGAAAATACATTTTAGTACATGATCGGGATTATATGAAGAATTAGACAAAAATATGATCTAATAAGATATTTTGGTAGGTCCATATTGAATGCAAATTAATTTTATTCTATTCAATTTATTTTGTACATAAATTTTGAGTTTGAGAGTTCAAACTCAATAGGAGAAAAATATTTTCACACGTGACTATAAAATAGAGACGATCGATTGAGGTAAGTTTGACTGACGATATAATACCTTCTCTCAAAATATAAGACCACTAATTAATTTGATAATTTTTATTGCCACATTTATTTTAGTGTAATTAATAAACGTTGATACTTTTTTCTATTACTAGATAGAGTTTCTGTGAGATGCAAGGAAAATATTATATTCAAGAATTTTTTTAGTATAATAATATTGTTTATGAAGATGATAATGAAATAGTTTTACTTGAATATGAATATTACTAATAGCATATACGTTCTAGATAAGATATGTCGATAGAAAATTTATAGAAATTGTATACTTGTAATCATAACAAAATCTACTATCGATTTCACAAAAGAAAAATAATAATTCAATTTTCTACTAACAAAGCATATGCAAAAACATTTATGAAACTAACTTAGAGTTAACTTTTTTCAAAAAATTGTATTCACTACGAGATATGAAAGTTGTGTATCATCCAAGTGAAATAATCGAAATGGGTTGACAGCATTTCCTCGAGATAAAGTGGAAAATTAAAAAACGTAAAAATTAATATCGTGTGCTAATATTATTTAATATTTTTTTATTTAAATTTGTTTTTAAAAAATATTTCAGATATATGTTTCTGTTTTAAAAATTAGTTATTATTTTATATTAATATTGAGAGCGTGTAAATATTTTATATAATTGATATTTTCTTACATTTTACTTTATATATAAAGTATATCAATGAAATACAACAATTATATAAGATATATTAATAAAATATAATAACAAGTTCGTTCATACAATATATTTCATGTATGCTTCATATATTTTATATCTTTCATATTTCTAAAAGTCTTAAAAAATCATTATATCACTTCTTCTATAAACTTTATAAAATGACAAATCTAAGGTAGGGAAATGACCAAACGTAAGTAGAAGAGAGAAAAATCATAGATTATATTCTATTTAATCTACATGTCTATAGATAAAGCCAAACATTTTCATTAACAATTTTTCTTTTTCATCTTTATATAAATATCTCCACACTTATATTTTTTATTCATGGTCATCTCTTTCATACAAACTAAAATTTTGATGCATTAATTCTCTTTTCCTCATTTTTTTATTCATGTTCATCTTCTTTATCCACTTCAATTTTTTTTTTCTTTTATTTTGTTATTTATGTTTTATATTTCTTGAAAATCTAGATGTTCAATGAACAATTTTTTTTTTAAATTACCGTTAATATATGTAATTTGTTGATGGTTTTATTTGACTATATATTGTCCGTAAGTTTAAGGAGCACTTTAGTCCAATATAAGTGTTTTACTAGTTGTATTTTGTGGACAACAAAATACTAATTAATATTTTGTTGGTAACTTTGTATGAGTAAATTATGCTACGTGCTAATGTTTTTTATTGTACAACTTTGGTGTAGCTTGTTACATTGTCATAAATTTTGTAATGAATTTTGCTAGTGTGGCATTGACAAGCTAGCATGAGCACTTTACGCTTTGTCATCACCCAATCTAAGCACCATAGTCACTGCGTTTCTCCTATCAACCGACAATTCTAAGAACAACACCACATAATTATCATGGATCATAAACCGAGAGCACACAGTTCAGTCATGAACCACAAACATCTCTGATTGTCATGCACAATTTAACTTCATCATTCAATACTCACCACCAAACTACACCTTGAAAAGACCAATGAAAATCACATGATCCAGCATCTAAACACATTGAACCAGATTCATGCCACACCAACTTTAATGAACCTGATACTCCATCACTGTGCCATGTGCATGCTAAACATCTGCCACTTAAGCATCATCATCCCTCTATCGTTTCAAACCTATCTACCACATTGTCACCTATAAGCAAGCATCAACTTAACGTAAGGTCCCTATTCTAGGTTATTCCTTCTTCTTCTCAAAGGTGAAATCAATTTGTTTTAGTGTTTTCACTAACTACCATGTACGTAAACATCTTTATTAAATGTGTCGTATCCGGTTTATTACATGTTTTTTGTTTGCGTATGCGATGTCCTTGTGGACTACATTTTTTCTGTTCAGAATATATTTCCTTTTATTTCAAGTAATAACTTCAGTGCACAATTTTTAAAATTTTTTCTCTTACACGTGTTTTGTTTTTTTTGTTTAATGGTTCACGACTTTTATATATATATATAAGTCTAATGTTTCTATCGTTAGATCAAAACTTATAATTATTAGTTAGGGGACAACTCTTTTTACTTAAAAGTTTAATAGTTATAGTGTTACCATTCAATTGTGATTTACTCTACTTAATTTCTGTTAAGGAATAATTGATGTCATCTGCAACAAATATGACTGGTAGAGCATTGGTCAGGAAAATCAATCAAGGAAAAAAAATTATAAAAGACTTTTGTATTATATGTTCATAATCCAAGTTATACTCTCCACCTTTATATTAATAATTAGAAAGGTGTAATTTCATATTTTGAATATTATACGACCAATACACATGTGAGAATGTTACGTGAATTCTCATGTCAAGATGTCACGTCATGAGCAATGTAACGCAACAAAATCTATTATTATAAAATTGACAATGCAGACTACTAACTTTAGCAAAAGTGTAATGGAGAAAACATATGGTAGGAAGAAGAGGTAGGTTGTAATTAAGTTGGGATTAGTGAAGTAATGGCGATTAAGAGAGATGGTTTAAGGAGAGAAATACTGAAAGAAATCCGTGAATGGTGTGGACAGCAATGTTTTGAAGTACAATCACATGGAATTCTGTGATTTGCGGAGAAAATTTTGATATAGCCCCTGAATGAGGAGCGTCAGTTTTCCATAATCACATGATCGTGCTCATAGAGACATATACATGACGGTCCACTTTGTTTACTTAAAAGCAAACACACTCTTATAATCACACTTGAGATCCAACCCAATTTGGAGGCAAGCACGGAACTCAAACCTGCGTTCTCTCTCCATATTCACAAAACTTCAAATACTCAAATCAACTATTTTTAATCTTATAACATCTTCTAAATTTTGGAGCAACCAAAATACATTATTTATTTATTTTTTCTTTTCAGAACAAAACTACTAGGGTATATATAATATATGCTCCACCCTCTTCATTTTTCAATACATATATATTACTTCAAATTATATTTACTCCTATACCTTCTATCAACTATTTCCTTTCCATGCTTTCTTTGAAGATTTTCTTTTATAATTACACCATCATAACTCAGTTTTCCTTGTTCCAACCCTCTCTTTTCTTCTCTTTGGATACTCTGGTTGAATCCAATCTTTTATGTTTTGCTAAAAAACGACATGTTTGCTTTAATAAAAGAGTACCATTATTGTCATAAGAAAAACGTTATCCCTTTTATTTATAATTTCTTTTACATGACATTTTTTATTATTAATTAAGAACGAGGGAAGAGAACACACTAATTGAACAGCCGACTTTGTCCTTTTCATATGGGTGTAGGTTATTTTGTTCAATATTTTAAAACATACCAGCAGAGTATAGATTGCTATTGCACCTGAGATTTTGGGAAAAAAAAAATTGTCCCAATTTTGAGAATTAAATATGAATAAAGAATAATAAATATAAGAAGTGAGCTGAGATAGTGTGTATAGATTATAGGAACACGTTCAAGATGTTCTCTGATTAACATACAATTTTCGTTTGATAATCTACCTATAAAAAGCTTAAACCTGAAATAGATGATTAGGTAAAACTCACATTAAAGCAAAGGTCAATTTAGGTTATGGAGGTAAGATTCCAATTGTAGTTAGGTAATGATGCAATTAATTAGAAACTATAGGTATTCTGCTAAAGTAAATTATATTTTAATCTCTCAAATTACAAAAGATTTCTGCAAAATACTATCTTTCAACATAAGTTACGAAGATTAAAATTTTAATTACATGCTCAAAGAATATTGCTTGGATCAAAGCAGGTTATTGAACTTGTTAGGTCAACCCACATAAACTACAAGAAAAATGGTGAGATGTACTAAATAATTTAATCCACCAATTCACCAAACCCGTAAAATTTTTTATATATTTTCAGTTTCAGAATTTGTGAAAGATTATTTTGAACTCAGGAGGATTGCCACACTTTATATGGAGTAAATCATACATGAGGTTCTTTGAATGAAATTGAATTACAATAGTCTATTATTATTAAGATGTCTTTCAGACAGATTTTTGTGAGTTAAATAGTGAACCCACCATTTTACCATTTGACAGACCAAAAACTCATTAATTCTTAATCGGGTGGGTTATATTATCTCTCAATTTTTTCCTTCTTCCCTCCCTTTGTAACTTAGGTGTTTAAACATTTTACTTTGATTGTTCAGTAGAATTCCTAGACATAAATTTACATTTTTTTTCCAACTATATCTTTGAGTAATTAAGATAATAAAGTAATAACTTTAATTTTCATAGATACCACGTCTTAGTGATAAGCGATCTCATGAAAGATCTTAATCATGGCCGCACTAGAAGCATAATTATACAAATCGGGGTAAGCTATAAAAAGATTAGATAAAAAATAGCACAGAATTAGTAAGCGGACAAAAAAAGTTTTGGATGTAAGTAAGAAGTAATGTATTAAATGAGAGTAGAAAATAATGAGAGTTTGCGAATGGGAGAATTGATCTAGAATGTTAATTTAATTATCTAAATTTCAAAGACTAACTATAAGCCTAGTCCAGTGGTTTCATTCAATCAATGTTTTCTTGACATCCAACATAGCTGTCTACGTTATTGTACTCTCTCTATCTATCTGCTGTCCCCATGGTCCTTCTCTTCCTTCATTATATCTCTCTCATCACTCTCTCCTCACACTCAAAACCTCCCTCGTATCCAACACTCTTCTCTCCTTCCTCCTACCCCTATATATCCCTTTCCCCTTCTTCCACTAACTCCATGTGTTTTATTTCCCACTTCCCAAACCAAAACCTTTCATTCTTTGCTTCCTTCTCCTTCCATTTCACCACCTAAAACTTATCATACACATACATAACCCCACACATACCTCTGCTTATATATATACCAGCAAAACTAGGCTGCCATAGCTTGCACTTTCAACAATTACATACATACACACACAACTTCACCAACCTCTAGCTACCAACCTAGCAACATGTCTAGCCGAAGATCCAGACAACATTCGGGGTCTACAAGGATCTCCGATGACCAAATCATCGACCTCGTTTCCAAATTGCGCCAACTTGTTCCTGAGATTCGCAGTAGGCGATCTGACAAGGTACACAACTCAATCTCTCACCTTAATTACTCACAAATGTAATGTAATGCGGCTCTACAAATAAAAATTACTTTTCAAGTATGAAACTTCTATATAACTATTCACCTCACAGTAAAAATCATGAAAAACCACATCTAGAGAGAGAACTACAGTAAATTAAAACTATAGAGCTCTAGCGTTTCAACTTCACGCATGCTGATAGAGATATATATTTATCTCTTATACAAAACACAGAAACAACTTGCTTATTTGTTTCTGTACATGTGAAGTGATAGAGTAGGATTATGCTACCGATCATAGTGGCATGTCTCGTGCTGAACATGTCACTTGTATTATAATAAACGAGGAGTCATGGATAGTCATAATTTGACCCGCATATTGAGGACCGAGTTCCAAACAATTCCAAAATCTATACAGATCCCTCAGACTTTAAAGCCTTCGCATTCACTCTATAAAATTATATTTGCAAAGATAACATATTTAAATATATACATATTATAATAATTTAATGCACACATTTCTTGGTCCATTTTACTGATTTTACTTTTATGCGCTATAGTTACATGCTCACTCGTTTTACTGTATTTCTGAAATAGTGTTACTTTATAATTCATAAAAGATGCGAGCAACAGTAACAACAATATTTTTCGAAAGATATTACGTTTGAACATGGTATAATTACTGTGAATTACTGTGAATAATATTTAACTTAACATTTATTTAAATGAAGTAAGTATTTAGCACAGTTACATATGTTGAAAAGGAAGAACAATCAAGCTTACGCCAAAACAACTCTGGCAGTAGCAGCAGTATATAGAAGTAATGCAGAAGTCCAGAAGTAGAAAAAAACCATAAAAAACGAGGAAAGTAGTCAAGTGGTTAATTTTGACCAACTCATGCATGAAACGAATCTTTCCGTATGGAGTGATTGGATGATATAGTAATAACAATTTGGTCAGATAGCATGTGTAGGAGTCTAATCTGTTTGTTCCTGCTGATTCAACGGAAGCAGTTTTAATTTCATGCAAAGTACGACATGTGTGTGTGATAAAGTAAGTGACTCGTAGGTAACCAAGATACTGACTTTTTTACAATGCAGGTTTCAGCGTCGAAGGTCCTACAAGAAACCTGCAACTACATCAGAAGCTTGCACAGAGAGGTGAGTGACTTGAGTGAGCGACTGTCTCAGTTGTTGACCACAATTGATGCTGATAGCGCTGAAGCTGGAATCATTAGGAGCCTACTTAATCAATAAGCCATGAGTGTTAAGATTTTTTCATTCAAAGAGTGCTAATTATTATAAGAGTGTACTTCATTCTAGGTGTGCTGAGAGAGAGCCTGGGAGCTAGAGTGCAGTTTGAGGCTGTACCTCCCATATGGCAGGTAGGGCATTTCATAACCAGATCTTTTCTCTTTTGCCAATAAAATTTAAGTGCTTGTACCACCTACATATATGTATGTGCCTCTTTTTATGGATGGCCAAAATCTAGCACTTCCTTCACTTTATTAAACTTCTTACTAGTTATGTACTTTAATTTATATGGCTTCAGTCACCTAGAGAAGAAGTCAGGGTTGTAAGAGATGCATATTTGATGCAGAAAATATATTTATATATATAAATATTTTATGTTTGTTTATTCGGCTTCAATCTTATTTGTAGTATGAACTCGTGCTAAACACTACTCAATGTAACGGAAAGTTTGTTTATGTGGATAAAATTGTTAGTTAATGGAGGTTGTAACATGAACATTATGCAGACCGGTTTTAATTACATGGGATTGTGTCGGTAAAGTTGGGTTCAAGTTTCTATAATAAGACCTGAAAGTAATTGACGTGAGTGAGTGGTTTGGTCTAATTGGACGGTTGGTTAAATAATATAGAAATCCACACTTTTAGACTTTTAGCGTAGAGAAAGAGACACTTAATTCAGACAAATACCCTCAGAAAGTGTCTTGGTTTACAAGTGAAAAGTGAAAAAGTTTGGAATGTAGCGGATATATTCAAGGAAGCGTGCTCGATTTTCTTGCCCCCATTTTTTATGGTGCTATTTTCTTAGAACTATAGTTTTTTTCGTTGTTTGTTGTTGTTTTTCTTGTCATAGCGTGATTGTGGGAAGGTAACAACAACACTGTATGAGAGTGAAATGAATATTACCGTTGCAGAATATTCGACTCTCTTAAGATAGAGATGAAAATTGTAAATATAAGTATTAATGCTATAAATAATGTAAAAGGTGAAAACGACAACTCAAATATCGAAAAATGAGGTTGTTGGACGACTACGTTTCCTCTTAATGTTTGGATTTAAATCCTACTGTCCAATCAACATTATAAAACCAAAACGATACAATGCAATAAATTTTGAATGCTCTAGAAAAATTACTAAAATATTTCCACCATTCTACTCAACTGAACGTTGCTTACACGACATTGAAGTGCTCTTTGCCATTGTGTTTGCGCTTCTTAATGAGATTCTTTCACTCTAATTAGGTTTTGAATAGAATTTGGGAATTTAAATATCAAATCTTTCTAAGTGTTTTGATGCACCGAAAATTTTAATTTTCAGTCAATTACATGTGTATGAGTTAAAACTTTAATTCTTTATAATGTAATTGAAATCTTAATTTATAAGTAGGAGTATACAACTAATTTTTAGTTGTTTCTCATGTAATCAAATGAAATAAAACAAATAAATTTTCTAATTTGAACAAAAATAATGCTTGTAAGCAAATATTTAATTATTTGAGTTACCTTGTGTAATTCGTCGAAATGCAATGACGGAATTGAATTGACAAGACTTTTCTTGTTTACCAAAAAATGGTTTAAAGTATTGGGTTTATATTTGTCACATATACGGGTTATGGTTATAGATATAATTATAGTCATAGTTATTTAGACACCACTTTTACACCAAAGCGGTCAGTCACTCCGAACTATCGGCTCGGCTTTGATACCACTGTTTATATATATTCTATGTCATATGGGTTATGGTTATAGTCATGGTTATTGTTATGGTCATTAAGAGATTTTGGTTCTATATGGTTATATGACATTAGTCTTACACATATAAAACCTTAGATATCACTTTTACACCAAAACCTTAAAGCAATGTTGTTGTAGGTCTTTATTCTTATATAGTGTTTAACTTTGTTTATTCTATCCAATGTGGGACTTTTGGACTCACAATTGGACTATTCTCAACATAAAGAGACGTATGTGTAAAAATTAAATAACATGACGAGATTATTGTTTGCATATAATCTTTTATAAAGAAAAAGTTAAACTTAACAAGAAAAATAGTTGATGATGAAAATGAATCATGTAAATTCAACAAAGAAAGCAAAAAGCTGAAGTTTGAATATATAAATAAATAGAAAAAAAAACTATATATAAATTGATAAACTTAAAAAATTCAAACGAATAAAGGAAAGCATAAATGCGTCCGAAAATCAAATGCATTGAATTCAAAGAAAAAACAACAGATAAAAGAAAGGAGAACTTTGTTTTTAAAAGGGAAAATAAAGAAGAAATTAAATAAAGGAATAAATCAATATTCTTTTGCTATTCGTGTCAATTTGCATGCTGAAAGTAACCAACGTTAATAAACTTCCTTTATTATTCAAATCCAACGTCAAAACTCTTCATCACCTAACAGTTAGAACTGTTTTGAAATTATACTTCTTTTAACCTTGAATCTCGACTTGATTATTTAATTATTTGGATCAACACTTCAATTTGAAATGCCTTGAAGAAATCAAAATAAGCCAGTCAAAAATATATTCCAACACTTCAAAAATTTTATATATCGAGTACAACAAAATGTATATATATA
>Ga0214544_1001911_pt1 | contig 43823 bp, 20 predicted proteins | sample CNSS3metaG_FD_160074 | JGI IMG/M metagenome (GOLD analysis project Ga0214544, IMG submission 160074) | Root nodule microbial communities from cowpea collected in UCLA plant growth center, Los Angeles, California, USA - CNSS3 | ecosystem: Host-associated > Plants > Roots > Nodule | place: USA...
CCCCCCCCCCCCCCTAAAATCTATATCTAAATTCATAAAGAAAATCCAATAAATCAATTTAAAAACATAACATAAATTTAATTTTCCAATTTTGATAAAACTGTTTTGTTTAGGAAACCAATTCTGTAAAAAATGAAAAATGAAATTTAAAACAATTTAAAAACGGAAATCATAAATGAAGAGTTTCGTTAAAAACAAAAAACAAAACAGAGAGATAACTTGTTTGTATAATTAAAAAAAAATGTATTAGAGCACGATTTCACAAAATGAAAGAAATAATCTAAAACATGTTTCATTTTAACGAAAATTTGTGTTTAATAACACAATAAAAAACCTTTTATTAATGTTATAGACATGATAAAGTTAAGACCATGATTACAACAAAATCCTCGATACTACTGTTATGTATACAACCAGCACATGAAAACTACTACTGCAAACCATTTTGCTTTCAAAACATCATCGGTTGCATTTCTCATCTCATTCAAAAATCTTTAAATTTCTGATATCAATTAACCACAAGCAAAAAATATAAGATATTTGGATATTACATTCAACTCAAAATTCTAAAATAAATAATTTATATATTATTGATCTTATTTACTTTTATTCAATAATATACTCGGACTCACTTGGAATCCTAACCATAGTTAATATTTTCCAATAAAATTTAAACATTGTTATATGATTGATACCATGATCTCAATCACAAGGCTCCCTGTGGAGTATGCTCAGAAATATCTCCATATTTTTTGATCTGCATAATGCTATTGTGCAGAAATATTAGAAATATCAGAACTATAAGAAATCAGAATAGCACTTATGCAGATATCAATATCTGCATATTTCTTCATTCGCACAATACCTCTCCAGAGTCAGATATTTGAGCAAATTCTTGTGCCAGAAAATCAACAGCAGAGGGAGAAATAAGTCATTAAACTTAACTTAGTGGAGTAAGAAAATGTATGAATGTGCTAAGGAATTATATGGATTTAACAAGAAAATATCACATAGTTTCTGCTTATATTAAAACTATTCTTCCTGTGTGAGACCGTGTAGCAGCATCCTATGAAACCCGGATATAGATATACACATGGACACGAATATACATTTAAATTGAAAAACATATGATACAGAACACGAATGCATATATATTAGTTTCAAACCTTCGACTAACACAAAAATGAATCTAATTTATCTATCTAATATATAAAGAAGTGGAAAGCAGTGATCATATAATTTTTTTTCTTATTTTTATAATCATAATAGAAACTTAAGTGATAAATTTACAAGTTTGTGAATTTTTTTAGAAAATCATTGAAATTATAGTTATTAACATTATGTTGGAGTCATGTCAAAATCAAGTTAAAGACAAAAAAAATGTCTTTCAAATTGAAAATTTTACTAATACATATTATACGAGTGTCGATGTCTGAGAAGTATCGGACACGGGTCAGGTGTGTCCGGACTTCATAGGTGCGTCAACTTACTAATTAACAAATCTTATATTACTATTACATTATTTAGAAAAAAGTATTTGTTGCTGGTTTATGTTTCCATGGAATACATTAACTGAGAAACGATGAAACAAAATGGTCCTGCAGAAAGCCATAATATGAACAACTCAGAAATCAACAGTGCAAATCAGTCCCTGCATTAGATGAAACCGTTAAAGTTTAAAATCTGTTAAATTAATCTTCACATAGTAAAAACTCATTTCCTTCAACACTTGCATTCAAGCTAAAAATTCTTAATAGGTACTGGATTTGTTTTATTTGGGCACTGTTCCACCTCCATGCAGTGTCTACTTAAGATTCACATTTATGGCTTCGTAAATGACTGCAATTTATTTACTACATGATGTTTGGAGTAAAGTGCGGACAAGTGAAAATTAAATGCATTTGGATGAACATTGAAATACATTAAATTTCTCTAGTTGTATATAGTTAAAAGTAATGTTGAGAAGTAATTATGACAAACCTGTGACAAGGTAGGGAAAATAGCTTAGTTTGATTTTAAATTCTGTGGCAGTTAGAATTTACTTCTGCATAAATAGTTGGGGATGTTATTATTCAGGGACCATTCTCATATCAAAACCATAAATGTGCTTGTTGAGGACCATTTTCATGTGTAATGCTCCATGAACATGCCATAATTGTTTTTCATTGTGTTTGGTAAGAATCAAATGGGAAAAAGTATTGATGTAACTTTTTTTAAGTTTTATCTTTTTCTATTAAAGTTTTTGGAGGGAAAAGAGGAATTATGGCAAACCAAAATTGAATTTGAATTCTTTGCTGGATTTTTTTGTATTGTTGTTTTTATAATACATCAATTACTACTAATTTTGATGTTTTAAAATATATTAAAAAAATATTTAAAATATCAATACAGTATATTTTTAGAAAATCAGAACTCACCAAAATCTTACCCAATCATCTATAATCAAGCCGCCACACAAGGTGGCTGTGTGGCCCCAAACATCAACCACCGGTGATTCACATATCTTGATGAGAGTCTTACTTTAAAAAGTTTAGGTAATTGATTAGTTAATTCTATTGGATAACCTGTTTACATGATGATCTAATAGTTACTTAAATCTGCAATGGTGAATAATTATAACTAGTATCTGTTGTTGACTGGTGTCTGCAATTAGTTACCTTTTCATAGTTTCTGTTTATGTTTAAAGGACATAATTATTTCCTATAATGAAAAAGAAAAATATATAGTTGAAAGTAAACTAAATTAATTTGAAATAAAAAAGTTACGAGTATCTGTCGACCAAAATAAAATAATAAGTTTACAAATTAAAGTGTAAATATCTCTGTCTTCATTAATACTATACGAGATGTCTTTTAAAGTCTGTTTATTGTTAATAAAAAAAATATAATAAAAAAAATCACTTCTCACTTTAAAAACATTATGTACTTGATTTCTGGAAAATAACACTCATCCACATTAGTCTCTGTTTCTCTTTATTGAAACATATTTTCAAAGAACAAAAAATATAATCACAAAAATACAATTTAACCTTTTTTTCTATCTTTACTATCTCTTATTAAAAAGTTTTAGATATACTTAAGTTATATAAATTCTTCAGATGCTTTCTTAAAAAACTCTGATTGAATCTGATATATTAAACTATAATTTGTATAGGATAATTCAATGTTCACTCTGCATTAATCACACGTGCTTATGAATTGCACAGAAAACTTCAAATACCAAACATTCCATTATTTGTAGGATTTAGTATACTTGTGAATATACATATTTATATTATTATTAGTAGTAATATTACATAAAAGGCGATTTTCCGGAATTAGTTGTAAAAAAATGGAAAAAAAAGAAGAAGATGAATGTGGAAAATGGAGGTGTTGTGTTGGGTGAAAGGGTGTGTTTCCATTAATAAGAATCAACGAAAATGTCAGGGGAAGTGTGATGATCATCATCATATACAGCTTTAGCATTAGGTGGAGGAAGAAAGGGTGGAGTGGTACACCTCAGCAACGCCCAATTAACGCCGTCAAAAAAAGAGTGTTGCTTGATCGCAGAAGCACCCATGAGGGACCCTAGCCGCTTGGCGGGGTCCTTAACAAGCAACTGCGATATAAGGTCCTTCATGGCGCCCGAACACGCCGGTTCCTTCGGGAACTCAAGGGCTCGAGCCACAATGTTCGCCAGGGTCAGCTCGTGGTCCATGCCCTTGAACGGTGTCACGCCGTAAAACAGTTCGAACATAAATATCCCCAAAGTCCACCAGTCCACCGCACTGCCGTGGCCCTCGCCGGACACGATCTCCGGCGCCAAGTACTCGTGGGTCCCCACGAACGACATCGACCGAACGTTCATGGGCTCCGCCACGAACGCAGGCCCACTACGCAGCTTCTGCTTCTTCTTTCGCTTGCGTTTTGGCTGGAAACACGACGCCGTCGGGACTATGCAGTTCGGGATTATGCACGACGACGACGACGCCACGCGCGCGCCTTCCACGTGGCAGTCGTTGCGCGGGGGAAGGGGGTTTTGGTCGGAGATAATCTGAGCCGTTGATGAGGAATCGTCGCATTTTAGCGAGAGATCGAAGTCGGTGAGCATGATGTGGCCGTCTGATCTTATCAACACGTTTTCGGGCTTGAGGTCGCGGTAGATTATCCCTAACATGTGGAGATATTCAAGCGCCAACAAGACTTCCGAAGCGTAGAACCTGTCATTAACACCATAATTATTGAATAATGTTGGTTAAACTGATTAATCACAAGTTTTGTTTGTTTGTAAGACAGGAAATGTGGCTTGTTTTTCAACTTGGCATGTGTTGTGCGACATTTTTGGGACAACATCGATAACCTCCATGCAAATGGAAGAAAGTAGGAGAAGTCAACGACACAGCCATATGCATGTCCATAAAAAAAAGTCTTGTGTTTCATGTGAGAGTGAGACGTGCAGATAATGACAAGAGAACAAAAGCAGTTATTAAAGTGACTCTTCATGCAAAGGAAGCATTTTCTTGTGATTTCACCCACAATAAAAATCAAGGGTAGTTGAACATGTCTCTGAAGGATTCAGCTTTGTTTCCATTCATCACTCTGGTTTTTTAACACATCAAAAGCAGAGAAGGAAGAAGGAAGAACATGAAAGAAACATTTTGACATGCGTTGGAATCTTTTGAATCCTCGCCTAACAGACAACCTATAACCATCAATTTTTTCTTTTTCTTTATCAATCTACATTCAAAAAGCAAATTCCATTATATTACAGAAAGATTAACAAACTAATTGATTGATTAATTAATTAGTTAATTATACTCTGCAAAAACATTTAATTAGGAAAATCAATCCCATATCCCCTGTCCAAGGGGATTTATTTCCATAACAGGGACCACTGCAAGATTTGGCTCTCAATCAGTTTACTAATTTTAAGAAATAAAACGCAGAAATCCCGCAAAAATTATGGAATCAAGTTTAAAATGTTTTATCTTATCCCCTACGTATATACAGAGAGAGAAAAAAAAGCAAAAAAAAAAAGCAAGAAGATTCGTCAACAGGGGTAGATTCTCCCCTAAGAAAAAAAGCTATGAACTTTTTCAGGTTAAAAAACTCTGCGTAGTCCCCACAAACCTGTAAAATTTACATTAAAAAAATAAAAGATGGAGTGAAATTTATCCACGACCTCAAAGGGTGATCATGCGCATTTTATGGTACCACAAAGTTTATGACAAAAAATTTGAACTAGCAGAGTGCGTTGTCGTTTTGACTTTGAAAGTAATTTTACATAGAATGCATAGGCAATCGCACCATCACGTGCCGCCATTTTGAAATCACTTCTTCAAAACGTCATCATCGTATTCTTAATTTCCTAAACCCAGTCCAATATTACTCTCAGTGTTCTTTGTTTAAAGTTAATCCACACTTCTTCACAAAACAGTTTTTGTAAGTTATTGTTTGTTTGGTTAGTTAAGTTGTAAAAGTGAAACTTTAATATTTTAATAAATGAAAAAACACCAGATTAAAAAATTAAAATGCATAATCAATTCCTTAATTCCGTGCTAATTCCTTGTGTGTCGATTGAGAAAGAAAAAATTCTATTTTCACCCGAAAGCTTTCTACCGTCTCCAAAGGGAATGGCTTTTGAGGAAAAGCGCGTAATTTTGCTTAATTGAAGTGGAAACCCATTCATAAAACCAATATTATCAAAATACTTTAATGTTATTTAGAATTTAGAATTTATTTATAATTTATACAAAATAATATTATAATTATTAATTGATATTATTAGTGAATGAATATTTTAACCTGAGGATTCTTCCCTCCAGAACAAAAAACAAAAAAAAAAAGATTGCAATGATTTCACTGGAAGGAAACGGCGGGCGCACCTGACGGCGGATTCGAGGAAGCGTTTGTTGGGGAAGCGCTGGCGGAGGACGTGCAAGTCACCGCCGGGGCAGAAGGGCGTTAAGAAGCAGAGCCATTTGGGCGCGTGGATGGACGCGTACAGCGTGGGCAAGAAAGGGTGATCCAACATTTCCAGAATTTCCCTCTCTGTCCTCGCTCTGCCTTCCTTGTTCCTCCTCGCCAAGTCCTCCTTCTCCATCACCTTCGCCGCGAACACGGCACCGCCACCTTCTTCTTTGGGCTCCGCCAAATAGACGGCACTCATGTCGCCGGAGCCGAGGCGGCGCGTGAAGCGGAGGTGCGAGAGGGCGAGAGGCCTCGTACGGTGGATGAAAGAGGCGCAGGGGTCGGAGGATGGCGCGTGCGGCTTGGCGTTAGGGAGTGGCGCGTGGAGGAAGTGAGAGGAGGTGGAGGGCGTGACGGTGGTTGTTTCGGAGCTGAAACTTGTGCTGCGTTTGGTGGTGTTGGTGGAAGCGAAGCTGAGACTGTGAAGGTCGTCGGCTAGATCCTCTGCGTCCATGGTTTGTGTTTGGGAATGGAAATGAAGATGAGAATGGAAGAAGAAGAAGAAGAAGAAGATGATGAAGAAGAAGAAGACGAAGTTGAAGTGTTTGAGAGTGTGCGTGTGAGAAAGAGAGAGGTTGTGATCAGAGAAAGAGGGTAATTGTCGGTTCGATCCTTTCCTTTTTTTATTTTCCAGAGCCACACGCGGCTTTCTATCTCAAAAGGGTTGGGCCGAGAATCTGGGCTTGGCCCACCTTCAAACACTATAATAAAAATACCTAAATTTTGAAAAAAGTCAAAATAAATTACTCAAATATCAAACAAGTTTTTGTAAACTTAATAACTTTTTGTTTTAATCCTTAAAACACATGTCAAAATCATCTTTTAAGGTGTTAACTTTATAAATATTATATTAAGTTTATATTTTTCTTTTTACTTCAGATATTATTATAACATTATATTCACTTCCTATAAATGTCTCCTGCTTTAAAAGTTTAAATACGTCTCTAATTTCTTTTAAATCATTGATTTATAATTTTGATTTTAAAAAGTAATTTTATTTTCATTTAAAAAAAAATTTACAAGAAAAACCACCGACCACATCATTTTAAAACATGAAACTCTGTCATAATGTTGATTTTAAAAGGTGTATCAAAGAACAATCAAATGATAGAAGGGAGATAATATTTAAATTGCGGTTGACCTCGATTGCTAAGCAACATAAAACTTATTGTATAAATTTGGTAAGTAGTGTTTGGGGGTATAATCTAGAGCTGTCAAAATGGATTGGAACCTATGAGCCAACCCGGCCCACCACGGGTTTGGACCAGGTTGGGTTGAAATTTTTTTATAAATTTGAATACGGGTTGATTTTTGATCCGGCTTACTTAGAACAACACATAAATAATTTGGTATTTTTTTATTTTAGTTTGTATATTTGGATGTATTGAAGTTTATTTAGATTTAATTATAATTATAATTTAGTTTTGACTGAAAAAAAAAACTGTTGTTTTTTTAATTAAGTGAGTCCGTGAGTCCACCCGTTTAATCCACCAACCCGTAATGAGTCGGATTGAGTTCAAATTTCTTTGGCTCGCTAATAAATGAGCCAAGTTAAGTTGACTCACTAAGTGATCAACCCATTGTGGATCGAGTCGGACTGAGTTACCCATTTTGACAACTATAGTATAGTCTTAATATATGCGTTTTTAAAATACTAAGTACTGTCTCAGATGTTGTTTATTTACCTCAAGATCAATTTAAAGAAACGAAAGTAGTAATTTTAAATATCTTCAATATGTTCTCTAAAAAATGTCGCATAGATCTAGCATAAAATTTTATGTTACGAAAAGTATGAGAATATTATAATATTATAGTATTATGAAAATGAAAAAATTTAAAACCATTGATGTTGGATGTTTGATACAACTGTAAAGGTTAGGTGAGCGTTAAAACATGAAGTAAATAAGCTCTGCATGCAATGCATTCTCATTCACTGTTCTCACGTGCATGAAGAAGCACCATCAAAATGTATCTTCAGATTTCAGGTTCATTTATGTTTTGTCTTTATAAAAGTTTTATTGTTAGTAACAGTTAACTTTAAACGTTTTTGTGTTTATCTCGTGTTCTTAAGTTTCACATCTCTCATAACATCAATGCAAAAAAGTAACTGTATATAATAGTGAAGACAATGGAAGAAAAAAAAAATGGCATTATAACGTTTTCATTCACAAAGCAAAATGCAGATTTAATTCATTTTTATTTTGTATATAATATAAATTTTGTAAATATATATACATACTTATATAATTTATTTATTATGACGTTTTTATTGTGTTGTTTATTTATTAATCATTTACAATGCTTTTGTTAGGTTTTGATAGCTTTATTTTTTGAGTGTCTTTAGAGACACGTTACCCTATCTCCATAAACAAATGAAATGTAGAAAAGACATCACAAATTTTTATGAAGATGAGTAGAAATCGGTGTTAAAGAGGACATGATCATTTGCACAGGGATAAATTTTAAGAATTGATTAAAATGTAATTTATTTTGAAAACTTATATTTCTAAAATGATAAAATATAATGACTTGTGAGAATGAAATCTAAATCTATAGTGTGTGTTTATGCAAAGAATAAAGTTAAGGAATAATTAAGATAAAATATTTTTTTGGTGTTTCATTATTTTTCAAAGAGGTGTTGTTTTCCTCAATTAAATTAGAATAATTGGAGGGAGTGTTTAATATTTTTTTTTGGAATTCGAAATTAAGATTTTTTTTTTATGTTGAGTTTATATTTTAAAAAATAATATTATCATAAAACTATTGATAATGTTTGGTAGTTAGATTTTTCCAAAATTATATGAAAATTGGAATTAAAATTTTTCAATGCAAACAAACATAATATTATTTTATTACTAAATTTAATATGGTAAGTAACACAATATTTTTAGTCAAAATATTATGTTGCTTTCATATTTATCGGAAATTTATATGTAGTGAGAGAAAAAAAAAACATATTTTATTCATGAGTTCGCATTTTTCTTTGTTTTTATATGTGATTGATTCTATATTTTTTAATATTGTTGTCTAATTTTTAATTTTCATAATTCTATGATTTGTTTTAAAATAGTTTTTTGATTCGTTTGAAAACAGATATTTGTTTTATTTATCTGTTTTATATATATTTACATTAATCAAAATGTTAAATAACACACACAAAAATTATAATTTAATTTTGATTCATAAATTTAGTTTGATGATATTAAATCTATAAACTCTTGTATGAGTCTATATCATAAATGAATGAAAAAAAAAGAGAGTAAAACAAAGTGAAAAAATGGCTGTTTATGTGAAATAATATAAAGTGAAATGAGAATGAAAACAAAAGAGATAAATCTTATTCGGTATGAAAGAAAATAAAAAGGTAATTTTTTATACCATTTCTTATGAAATGCATATTATACATAGTTTTTTTTTTTTTATTATGCAGCGCATGTGAGAGATACTCCGTGGATAAAACATAATTAAGTTTTTTTAGAATGAGAGTTCAAGTCTGACCTAATTCCACAAAATTAATTTGTAAAAAATTATGCATAAAATACAAATCAGTTTTGTGAGGTTGAGTTAAGCTTTAAACTTACTTCTAACATGGTGTCAAGTTACAATCAATTCTAACAAGGTTTCTTGGATATTCTATTTCACCCCTTATCGGACCGCTAATGTACCACTCACTAATTTTTAGTCCCACGCGCGAGATGAATATCTGTCAGCGTGAGAGGGTGTGTTGGAAATCCCAAAACGACTAGAGATAAGACCAATTCACAATATATAAGTGAGTGCAATTTTCACCTTACAAATCGATTTTGTAGGATTAAGTTAGACTTTAAACCCAATTCCTAAGAGTTTTTTTTTTTTGACTGATTTTCATTGTGAAGTGGAAGAGATTATTTTAAACGCTTGAGTGGGTGGTGTTAAAGTGAGTGATTTATAATTTAATTTACAATTAATTTAAAATAAAAAATTTTCATTGAGTAGATGATATAATTTATATATTTTTGTTTATGAATGTATAATACCTATTGTACATAAATATTTTGGGTTAGAATTCACTAATATACTTTTTGTCACTGATAAAAAGAATATAATTGTTCTTGTGTTTTTTTTCCCTTTCTTTTTCTAGTTTCTTTAAACTTTTATATGTATAAAATGAAACTTCTAATTCATTTTTGTATTCTCTTCATCGAGGTTAAAATATTTTCAACATATCTATTCAGTAATAAATAATCATATATAAATACATAACCTTTATAGTAATTTTCTTACCATCATTCCTTTGATTTTTTCTATTATCAATATTAAAAAAAGTATTTTTAGATGGAACGTAACAAATTGAGTACAAAATTCAAATGTCAGCTTAGATTATTATTTAACAAATAAAAAAATTAATATTGTTGAGTTTAAAAACAATATTTATTCATTTTAAAGTTTAAAATTTAAAATATATCTTATGATAAAATTTTAATCTCACATATAAAACATATAAATGTAGGAAATAAAAATATATTTAATCTTAAAAAAATTTCTAATATTACACTGTCACTTTATTGTAAAATTAAATTAAAAAAGATCGTGAAAATGAAAAATACTGATGATAAAATGATGAAAAAAAAATTCGAATGTTAAAATTCACTGATCGATAAAAAAAATTTATTCCAACAAAAAGAAGAACTAAACAGGCAAAGATATTGTAAGAAGGAAACAAATGTTCTACCACATTTATGCATGTTTACATATTAAACATCTCTAAAAAAGTTTATAAAATAACAAAATAGAAAATGGCACACTATAAAAGACATTAATGAATAAAAATATATAATTTTTATTGGAGGATTTTTCTTTTCTTGGTCTCTTCAAAAACGTCATAGGAGAAAAAAAAATTGACAACACTGTCCTTTGAAAGAACGAAATGAATGTTATGAATTTACCATTTGCCACTCTTCCCAAATTCCTCCATTAACCAAATATCTTCTTATGCATTGTTCTTTCTCCGCAAACTCCAAACATCACTCTGAGAATTTCTTTCAAAAATCGTTTCTTTTCTCCAATTTGTGCGTCCATGGCCTCCTCAGTCTCCATAACTGAGAACGAAACAAAGCCATTTTCCGTTCTCTGTGTGCCTCAGCAACATCTGCAGAAGCTCCGTTATCGAAGGCGTCTTCACTGACTTAGTCAACAAAAAGAGCCTCAATTTGATGTTCATAATTGCTGGCACCATCGATTACCACGAGGTGGGTTTGTGTTGTGCTTATAACAAACACCTAATGTCATTTCATCCAAAAAGATTATTTTTTAGAAGAAAATTTGTGATGGGTTTATCTTTGGTTTAAAAGGAGTGAGCAAAGTTTTTACATTGTAGTTTAGAATATGAGTAAAGTTTAACTCAATCCCATCAAATAATTTGTTGGTGAGATGAGTGTTGTTTCACACTTATGTATTTTCTTTGTCCTTGTTCTGGTAAATTTGTGTGACTTTGATACACCATTAGTGTGTGGATAATATGTTAGATGACCCACAAACTCAATGTGGACTTGAGATTTTCTCAATATGGCCCACCAATCAAAATTTTCACTGCAATAATTCTTAAGATGGGGATTATCATATATGTCTTGTGTCATTTTGTGATTGGATTTCTCTCTCACACACACATGTTTGAGGACTTTTGGATAAGTAGTGCATGCATAATTCTGTTGGAAGAACAAAAATTTCACTAATTCTAAGTCTGCATTTGATAATGACAGCAAATTGTGAAGCGTTTTTCTATAGAATTCAAGAGGAAATTGAGAAAGCTTTGGGGGTGGAAATGACGGGATATAATATGAAGGACTGTGCTGGTTCATTCATTTATAATACATCTTCAATCACAAGTTATCATGGATGATAAATTGGTTGGTTTTTGCAGTGAAAGTTAAAAAGTTATACCAAGCATCTGCAGTGTAAAAAGGTTTTCATAGTACATGGTATTTAAACTCTATAGATTGTTTAAAAAGGTTTTTAACAGATGGAAAGGAAAACATTCCTTACAGGATGATGCACATAAAAAGGTTGGTGCAAGGTCTTGCTCTTCTTTGAGGCTTTTGTTCGGTATGTTTTTTGGTCTAACCAGGATTGTGATGATGCAGAGGCTAAGTTGATGTGCTCTTATTGTAAGAAGCATGATGGAAGTGAAGTTTTGGATCCTATTAAGGTGGAACGCAAGACTTTGAGAAGGTAAAAATTCACGTTGGTTATGGTGGTACTTATTGGAAATCCAAGTGAATCTGAGTCTCACGTCGAAGTAAAAATAAAAAAATTGAACACTATATAAAAATAAAAAAGTTGAACACTATATAAGGATGAAGATACATAAACTTATTGTCTTTGTTGGAATAGTTTTGAATGATGATACTACAGAATCTTTGTTTGAAAAAACAATATGAATATTGCATGATGGGTCTGGTCTCAAATTGTTGATATTTTCAAAGATAACAAACACTAATGATCGAACTACAGTAGAACTCTTTACTCTTGGTTGATGCTTTGGTTATCAGCATCATGTTGGCACTGGCAGGTGTTGGATTTGCTAGAAGATGCTTGTGGATCATTACTGAAAACCATTTTGGCAGAAAATAAACATGTACAAGAATCCTAAAACGTGTACAGAAGATTCAATCCTGTAGTGAAGTTATAGATCCATTGATTATTGGAAAAACAGATATCATAATATCTTCTTGTTTCAGTAGTTCACTGTCCTAAATGCAACGATTTTTTACATATTGTTTGGAAACTTTTTGCTATAGTCATATAACAATTTGAGTCATAAGTTCGATTCTCTCTTTGTTTTTCTTCTGGTACCTTCAATGCTGAAATTCAGCAGATTATAGCAGATGTATGTCATTAAATTCTTATATTGGTGGCTATTATGTTGACGTACATGTTCTTGAATTCTTATATGGGTGAGGACTGATTTGTGGCAAGTTTGGTTCTGTGTTTACTTGTATGCTTTGCACGTCTTGTTAGAAGCTATATTATGTCTATGATTCACATGTACTATATGTACATCGGAAATGACACCGGATATGACATATTTTGATATGTTGATTCGTTTATTTTAAAAATAATAAAATATGATACGTAATATAAATATATTAAAAATATGTATAAATTAAAAATATGATAAATATTTTATTATTATTTTATAAATAATATGTATTTAAAATTGTGAAAAAAAGTTATAAATTACTAAAATCATAATAATATTATTGTTTTATAGTTTAAATATTTCATTGATAAGTATTAAATATGTCAACACAGATATTACTTAGTTCAAATCGAAGTTGAAGTATCAGTATATCGTAAGATTATATACTTTGGTGTATCATAATATTATATACTTTTGAAGCAAACACAGGTTAGTTGTCTTGGCCTTTCAAATGATGGATGTTATTATTAGTTGTTAGATGCAACCACTGAATCAAACCTAAAATTCAGATTCATTTAACTTGGTTGTTTAGTGGCATGTTATGTTACACATCTTTTCAGAAGCTATGGATAAAAACTTGTGCATTTTTACATAGTGAACGTGATTTTATAAGTTTAAGAAGAGTGCCAAACAAATATTAGTTCTCTAAGCCTTTTGAAATGAGGCACATTATTATTAGTTGTAACATGCTACAGCATTGAACACAAAACTTCAGATTCATTTAACTTGGTTTGTCAAGGTTTACCTACTACCATTGATTGGGAGTAATGAGGTGATGAATGCATTTAAAAGTTGAATCGAATATCATGTAGTAGACACAAAGCTGATTACTGTGGAGAAAATTGAAAAATGGATTTTCAAAAAATGTCAGGGCTGTCTGTTTCGGAGGAGAGAAGATTTTAATGGTGGGTGATATTGATTAGATGTTTTGGTTGGTGTAGAGGATAAGAGTTTTCATAGAAGAGAAAGGGAACATTTTTCAATATTCTCCTTTCTTTTTTACATGTCTTTAATTAAAATTACAATTTATTCATTTTCTTTAATATCAATTTATAATGTCTTTTTTGTTATTTATTTGGTTAATTACGTTATAAATCTCTCATAAAATTTTATATCTTTAATTAAATTTTGTTTGTTTTTTTATTTATTAAATAGTCAAAACTTTTATATATTTTAATTGATTTTTTGTCACTATAATTTTTTATTAATTAAGTGATCTGACTATAATCTTTTCTTCACATATTAAAATGTGGAAAAAATTGTTGTTATTATAAAACAATATTGTAATTAACGAGTAATATAAATTTTTAGTTATTTTACATTAATTATAATATTATTATTTTATATTAATCATAAAATTTTATATTTCAGGAAGACAATAAGTAATATAACAAATGAAATAATAATCACCTTACCCAATTTAAAGACTGTATTGCAATTTTAAGTACCTAAATATCCTTGTATTCTTTTTAGTTTCAAAGAACAAGAATACTGTGATCAATATATCCAAAAAGCTTTAAATAATTTATAAATCTCTCCATATTGGAGGGGAAAAATTAAATAATCGAAAATTAGACTCTCTCTCTTCTGTATTCTTCCTTTCTCCAATAAATTGAGTCAAATATCACAACCCCCTTTCTTCCCTTCCGTTTCTTGTAGAAGATACTATCACTTCTGTAATTAGACAAGTGCAACACTGGTGCCAACATTATTTAAGAAATGGCACCTTATTTGACAAAAAGGTTTTTTCGCACCTCCAAAGAATTCTTTGTACCCAAAAGTATTTCTTATTAAAAAAAATGTCACTCTTTTAAAACTTTTACTACGTAATATTAACGAAGGTAATAGTAACAAAAAGAGAGTGACATCTTCGACATAAAAAAAACATTTGAAGATGCTAAAAGATTATTTGAAGGTGGAGGGAGAAACCTCCTCTGAAAAATGAACAAATAAATAATGCTATTCAAATCGTGTCAGAGTTGCTCCAATAAAAAAAAAATTCCTTAATACAAAGAAGGAAATAAAAGATAATGAACTTTTGAGCAAATATATAAAATTTCGAAACCAAAAATTCTATCAAATATACCGCTTTCATGATACACGTAGGTGTCCATCTCTAATTAGATTTTCTTTCTCTTAAAATGGTCACACCTCCGACAATGGCTACAGAGCTCACTTAACTTTACATACTTTTTTAGAACAATCTCGCTGATTGAAATTTATTGAAAATTACAAAATTTGGTAAATATCGTAACTCAATGACTCTTTTCTGATTTTATAATTTTCAATAAATTTTAACCAATAAAAGAGGGTGTACAAGGAAGAGTGTGTTAAAAAGTGAGATTCTGGCATTCTTCATAAACTAAAAATAAGATAAAAAGAAATAATATCGTGACTGCAGCCCTTGACTCTGAAATGTGACTAATGAATCAAGGTCCAGCTAACTTCATGAAACATCCATTTGATCATTGTCATTGTCAGCTTCATAGTATTCATCATCGCGCTGGATGTGCTTGTCTTGAGTGTGCTCTGAAAAGATAATTGTCATATCCATAAACCAAGATTTGGCAACAAGGTAAAGTCTATATTCAATTTTAACAATTACGGATATTTAGTCCTTAAGATTTTTCATTAAGTTATTTGTCCCAAAAGTTTATCCACTGATTAATATAATAAATATTAAAAATGGAAATTATGTATAATAAAAATGTGATGTGTGAATATATATATATATATATATATATATATATATATATATACACACACACACACACAAAATCGAATTACTCCTATAGTAATTTAAGAGTTACTCTCCATCTGAACCCTCTTTAATTTCATTTCAATCTAACTGATAAAATTAGTTGCTTGCAGAAAAAAAAAAGGATTGAGAAGGACAGTATCTCATCTGCTACTCTCTCTTTCTCCCTATACATGTGTGTTTGTACAGATGCATACACATTCATACTATTTTTATTCAAACATTTTACACATTTTTCTTGGCTAATTTATATAAACCAATGATATGTTGTATCTCTATTATATTTATGCTATTATTGAATGGAAAATTGTTTAAGACTTATTTGAACAATTAGAGAAATATGAAGACTAAATGTGAGCAATCAAAATTAGACACCCCAAAATCACAGATCAAAATAGAGATCAGAAATGCATTAATAATTTATTTCTTTTTCCTTACGATCAATACGCTCATCAGGGTTCTGCTCATCTTCATCGAAATCTGGAATGTAGAAGTCAGGAGGGACCTGTGATCCACAAAACGTTAGTAACACCGTTTGGAAAACTCTACCAGTTGATGCATTGTTAAAAGTAGTTGGATCCGACATCATCAAATGGGTTTGAACCCAAATCCAAAACAATTCAACAAAGAATGGAGACCGACAAGAAACATTGAAGAATTAATTATTAGCGAGATTCCAAGTTTACTAACAAGCTTAGCCTAAATAATAGATTTCAATAGTCCAAATGCCCAATTTCAATGGTCATCTTCCTTCAGTTTAACATTTTTACTGAATCAGTGGTTGATATGTTCCTGAAATTCCACCCTACTCTCCACAATCTACCAACGATTCTCATCTTAATTTAGAAGCATTATAGGAAGGAATATTTTTCACTTCAAATGCTTAAAGGTATACCTCCCAAAAATTGATTAGTAACCATTGGCAACAGATTTTTAATACAAGAAAGTTGAAGAGCTTGCAACATAACACCTCTAAACTAAAAACAAAACATTCACAAGAAACAATTGTATGATAAAGTAATGGAGTCTGCCTACAAGATGGGGTCCTCCTATTTCAAGGATGAACTCACACTCACCTCCTGCATTTGAACACTTGGAGCATGTTGGATGCAACGAAGATTTTCCAAGACTTGCATTTTAATGGTGCTAAGATATGATTTACTATTTAGGTTTTCCTGATCAATTTAAAGGAAAGATTAGTACAAGCAATATTGTAAAGAGGAAAGATAGCACTAGATGCAAATTAAACATTCTAAGGAGTATTTAATCGTATCCAATGAAATCGGAGACATTAAATGTCAAAAAGAAATCCAAATCGCCAAACAAATTAAATTCAATAGCAGAGAAACCCCAAAAAACAAATACATACTATCTGCCCATTTGGAATCTTCAAAGAGAACTCTGGTGCAAAATATTTAATATAATCATTTTCCGGAATCTCTGCAAGAAAGAACAAAGCAAGTAAGAAACATTTTCACTCTGAAAACAATAAGGCAGAATTTAAATCTGGAATGCTGAATCAACTATATTGGACAACATGTGTATGGTATTATTTAGGGGCTTGTAGGGTTAAGGCGGATTATATTGTCTATCAGGACATAAACCTAAAGCAGAAAATTATAACTAAGCTAGAAAGCATTTTGGGGATAAGTTATTCTCCGGGCAAATGTTGCAAGATAAATATAATGCAACAATTACTAAATTAATGTACTGAAAACTCTCCTATGCTCCTGAGGGAAAATTAGTATTGCATATTTTTTTCACCCATTCCAAGTGTTGTGTGCAACTACCGAAATCCTATGCTCATAGAAATTATGAGAAAGGGGCAGAGCAGGGGTCTTGGTCATAACAAGGAATAGGCAAAGAGGGTGAAAAGGGTGGGAAAAATGGAGAGGAGATTCAGTATTCAGTGAATTTGGAGGGGGACTTTACATAGCATCAAAGGTCTGTAGTGTTCAAATCACCATCACTTGATAATTCACATGACAATAGTGTTTTAGTTTCACTTTGAAGCTTGAACAAAATAAATGTTCCATCCCGTTAAAAAAAATCTTGGTATAACATGTCATAATTCAAGACTTGAAAAGAGGCTGACTAATACCATTAGGAAGCTCTGTATCTAGAAGAACTCCTGTTTCAACAGTCCAACATCGAGCAACATTTTCTTTTGTGTATCCCCCACCTCCAGTGACCTGTGATAGAAGTCCATTCTTGTAAAATCATCCATAGCACATGTGACTGGAAGGCAAACATAAACTGATATAAACTCACCAGCAATGGCAAATTGAATCTTTTCACAAAGCTAACACATTCGGAGTGACCTATTAAAGAAACAAAAAAAAATCTAATTAAGCTAAACCATCCACTAAGCAATACAGACCAATATTTGAAAAGACAGACTGAGAACATAAACAAGAACAACCGGGATTTATCCCTAACAATGAATGGTGATATTTTCATCAGAATAGGAAATTTACAGGTAGATAAGCACCATCAATAGAGAGATTGAAGCAACCCAAGCGATCTCCAGCAAGCGAATCCGCTCCACACTGGAGAACTATTGCACCAGGTTGATATGTTTCAACTACTTTGGAAATAATCTATGGCATAAGTATTTAAAAAAGTTCAGACAAATTACCACCAAGCAGAAATAATGCAATGAATATTAAAATGAGAAGCTTTATAAATTAGGTTGAAGTTTGGCAGAAAAAGAAAAGCAAAACAAAAAAAAAAATTGAACTTACAGTTTTGAAGAGTCGCGTGAAGCTAAGGTCATCTATTCCATCCTTCAATGGGACATTTATGGCATAAAACTTTCCTTCTCTTTCTCCTATTTCCTTTAATATGGTAAAATCAGTTCAAATCATTCCAATCTATATAGAGTATTTAAAAATAAGGTTGTGATAGAATAGACTAATTGGCACAACCAAAGATACAAACAGAATAAAGAAAATTACCTTAGCATCACCGGTACCCGGGAAGAACAGGTCTCCATACTTATGAAAACTGACAGTCATCACCCTGTAATGAGAAAGTTACCATTTAACAAGGTAGAGAAGTCATAAGCAGTATGGCTAAACTCCCTATATTCTCAATCGTTAATAGCTTCACCTCATAAGCCTAACATGATATTAGAAACCAACTGACCTATCAGTGAAGTAGAAGGCTTCTTCTACGCCATCACCATGATGCACATCTATATCAATATACAAAACACGGGCATGATATTTAAGAAGCTCCAAGATTCCTAAAACCAAGTCATTGATGTAACAAAACCCAGATGCCTCGCATTTCTTGGCATGGTGAAGTCCACCAGCCCAGTTTATAGCAATATCACAAAGTTGGTTGTTCAATCGACGTGCAGCATCTGCAGGCACATAAGTCAATCAGCATACATATAGCAAACTAGGCATAACAAAAACTCAGAGAAGCACTATTATAAACATATTATACCTATAGTTCCACCAGCATAAATCTGACAAAATTCAAATAAGTTGTCAAATACAGGACAGTCTTCTCCAAGATTATCTGACACAAATGATTAACAAAAATAAGAGAAACGTGATTTTAGCCAGTAGCTAGACAGTAAGTTGATAATATATAAGAAAAATAACTATATAGCCATTGTGGTTGGAAAACATTAATTTCATAAGTCAAATATCAATAATTTATAGAAAGGACTAGGGAGGTAACCACATATTTGATGAAAAGTAACAGGAATTATAGGTAAAACATTTACTATATTCTACAGTACTTTCGAAAGCCATCCTTTCCCCCCAAGCTTAACTGCCATGAACATTAGGGTTGGATAATGTTCATCCAAAACATTTATGGAATTCTCCTCCTCCTCTCCCCCCCTCCCCCTCCCCAGGCGAATGTTTCTGGACATGGAACCCTAATTTAGTGACAGCTACATCTAGAACAAATTACCATTCAGTATTTGGGCTTTATCGCAACACTTAAAATCATATCTGAATGCCTTTAAAACTGAATAGCATACATTTTGTCAGTTCATTTAAGAACAAGTGCTGAGTGTCAGGCGTAATCCTGTGCAAAAACTCAACATAATCAGCCGAGTGAAACTGGGCAAGCTCAACAGGATAAGCCTTATGTGGACGCTGGATCATACATAAAATAGAAACCATCAGAACAATATTATGCAATCAACAACTTGGCAACAAAAAGACAAACATATTAAAAAAATGCAGAACAGCCTATATATGTAACTAACATAAATCTCCATTTTCTTATGAAGGTCATATGAGAGAACAAGATGATGTGTCATGCAAAGCCGGTGCGGCTTCATTGGATGCTTTGCCCCAAAGTAAACACTACCGACATCGCCTGCAATATGAACATTGAAATACATGAGTAGACAAAAAACATGCAAAGAAACAAAACCTAGCAGATAACATAAATATTAATCCGACTGTCATGACACTGTTAAGGATTCAAAAATAAACAGACATTAAATGGAAATTGAAAAGCAAAGCTTTTCTAAGTTCTCAATCAACTAAACATTGCACTTTCATTAAATAATTTCACTTTTCAATTTATACTAAAGGAACTTCTTGACATGAGCCAAGGTTTTAAATTGTCGTCATACCGCAAATAAACGTGGCTGGTGTCCCCATGTGGTTGTGAAAACCACAAAAACCTTGATGTTGTAGCCACAATTTAAAACCTAGAACCCGATAACTAATTGGTATTCAAGATCGAACAGCTCCTCACAGAACTCGACTGTCATTGCAGATGCTGATTTTCTTACTGAACAGCATGAGTAATAATAAAAAAAATATGTAAAACTAAACTTCACAGTGACACAGACAAATAGAGGTTTTTAAAGTGCAACTATCGAAAATTCTCTACACTGAATTTTCAGAAAAATACTGAGCCAAGCATGGAGCAGATTCAGAAACCTAAAACAGTTCTAAAGACAAATTCATATCCTTATTGTCAAGGAAACTTGCGAGTTGAAACTTCCAAGTTATAAATTAAGTAAAATGAATAATATATAAATAGAAAGAACTATAAACTCATTTTCTTGATTTTAGGTTGAAAATAGTTCCGGTGCTTTTATATGGTATTGCTCACAACTTGCTGCACCGGTTAACGAATCTTCGGTATCTCCCCACGAAAAACCTCACATGACTAGGGTTCGATATTCAAGAACGAACTGAGCTAGGAATTTGAAAATCGCGTGATACGAAGAGCGTTGACGAACATCACGAGTTCAATTTCGTGAGAGAAGAATCGAACAAGAAAACAAAGAAACGAAGAAACGCGATTTGAAGAATATGAAGGGAAAACGCACCGTCGTAGAAGTAAGCGATTCTGTCCTTGGAGCGCATGTTTTGGAGAGAGCGTTGAAGAGCAGTGGCGGGAATTGATGAAAGAGAAAATGGCTAGCATGGCAGTGTTAATGGAATTAGCTTTCCCTCCTGTGACATTTCGCCTCTTGTTTTTCTTTTCCGTGTCTCTTCTCTCTGTCACTGAATCACCGTGTTTTTGTCTGGTTTTTAATTCACAGATAAATAATTTAACTTATTTTTTACAACTACTTTTCTTTTCAAGTTAAATATATTTTTTCTTAAATTATTATAAAAAGTAATATTTTTGTGTTTAAATTAAATTGTTGTTGAAAAAAATGTTTTTATGTGACTTTCAATAAAACATGGAAAATAAATATTTTACTATTTAGCTTAAAAATAAATATAATTTTTTATAATAGTTTAGGGAAAAGAATAACTCTTGTTTTTAAAATTTTGGGTTTTACTATTATCACTTTTAACACCAATTTTGGGTTTGCTTCTTAACTTGTTTCAATTTTATTTTCTTTTGATAATGTGGGCATCTCATGTCCATATTTATAACAATACTTATTATAATTGCCTCTTTTTTCTTTTATTTGAACATTGATTTTTGTAATATGGTTTCAAATAAAATGTTAGTTTTGATGGATAGTAAAAAATAATAATCCTTAAAGGTAAGTTGTAAATAAATATTTTTTTAATCTTTGTAAATACACTTAAAAGGTTGCTAATGGAAGAGAGAAGAAAATTTTAATCAAACTTAAATTTTACATTAACCTTGTCATGTCATAAATAATAACTAAGGGTAGAAAAATGTTAATTCTTTATTCTTATATCGGGTGAGTGAATTTTATTAGACAAAAGGACTTTAGTTCATTCATTGTATTTGACTAATTTACATGATTTAATAGATTTTTATATCATATCTTAAATATTATTATAAATCATATTTAAAATGTTAAATAATTTTAATAAACTTTAATTAAAAAAATAAATTTATGTATTTTTAAAATTAAGAAACTAATTGGATCAGGATTTTAAAAGAAATTAATTTAAATTATCAAGAAGTTAAACCACTAAAATCATACTTAATCGATAAAAAAATTTGAAAAGCTTGGTTCGGAACATGAACCTGAAAGGGTAAAATAATTATTTTGAAAATTTGGGGTTGCAGAAAGTAAAAAGCCTGAGATTGCAGAAGCTTCCCAGGTGAAGGTGGAAACGCAAAACGACCTGAGAAAGACGCGTCACAGATCTGTTAGTGCGATAGGAGGACGCAGCATCCACACCCGAAACGGACACAAACTTGCCTAGGTACGTTCTGCATAAATCATGACCTAAAAACAAGAAAATGCATTGTCGTTTTTTGATTTTTCTTTTCTTGAATCCAACCGAACTCGCTGAATCGTCTCTAAAACCGTTTTTTAATCGAGTTCACACGAGCCTGCTGAAAAAGAAATGATTATGCGTGCGAGATATTTAAGTTAGAGGATGTGGAGTTGGCTCGCAAGTTTGATAACTGGGGTTATACTATATAACAGTTAGAAATTATGTGGGGTAGACGTTGTAATTTGTAGAACACTGTCGTCTTGGACCGTTTGGAGCTGATTGGTTTGAATGTTATTAGAAATGTACGATGTTGAATTGATCTTCTACTGAACATATGCCGAAGCCATGGAAAAATGTCCAATTTGTTTACTAGTTTAGTCTTTCTTGCAAGATAACACATTTTATTCCTAGAAAACCATTAGAGTTTTTTTTTTTTTTTTTTTTTTTTAAAAAAAATATTTTTATTACAAAAAAAACTTTAAATTTTTTTTTTTTTTTTTTTTTTTTTAAAGAAATCAGTTCCTACATGTATTATTTATGAAAGAAATTGATTCCTATATGTTCTGTTTGGTAACTTGTTTTTTTGATCCTATTCAATTTCTAGCATATGTTGATTTATGGTGAACTCAACAGGGACACCTGGTTGAAAGAGATGGTTATTCAGAAGATAATTGATGGTTATCATTTTTAATTTATCACAATTGGGCAGTGCTCTATGGCAATTGTTAAACAATAACAATGATTATTTCTGTGAGAGATGTCTTTTAAGATAATTAATTAAATGGATAATAGATATGTTTAGAGTTAAGGCTTTCTCCTCCTTGGTATTCTTTTTCAAACGTTACAGCTTCTCGTGATTTCAAGTTCAATTTTTATTGTTATTGCTCGATTCTCTTGTTGCCTGCAATATTTTGTTGCTTCACTTTGTTTTTTCAACCTGTTTCACCTTTCTCTTGAAATCAATGCAAACCTCCCATAATTCACCATGGCTAGCTTGAAAATGCACCCATTTTGTACACAGCTATCCATGTCTACAAAGGGATCCCTAACATGAATACTAATATTTTTGTACTGGGGGACATTATGCTCTGTACATTTTGTTATGAATAAATATCGGGTCAATTGTTTTTTCGGTTGAAAATTTGGATATTTAGACATCCACTATTGTGTATTTTTTCTTCCATATCTCTCTCCGTCTTAGTTTGGTGCTGTTGTATGAAAATCGTGTGGTGATTCTTGTAAGAGGAAAACAAATTATATTGATCTTATTTAATGAAGGCGTCTGGTTTTTCCAAAAAGAAATCATACTGAGAAGTTGGGTCAAAAGGTTGAAAATTGAAATTGAAGAGTTGTGTGTTGTAGAAATAACATGTGATACTGCTGCTAAAACGAGGACCCAATTAGCTGAAGGAACAAAATATAGTTGTGTTGGTAGTATATATTGTTTTTGGGGCTAATCCACATAACTAGTATAGTCAATTTCTCATTTTATTATGTTCATATGTCCTGTTTTTTACTTAGAAAAACTGGGTAGTGTTCATAATTCATAGTATGTGCCCTTTCTGTCTCCCTGTGAGGCATGATACCATCAATTATTTTGACTCTCGGGCCTTTAACTTTACCAATAGCAATCATATTGGTATAATGGGTTCTATTGAAAAAGAAGTGATGGTTATTGTTCCTAAGGAGGAATCACGTAGAGACCAGTGAGTACACACTACAGACCCATTTTTCATGTTTTCAGAACATATGTTGGGTATTGGTTATGTTTGCACTATGTACACCTTAATTTACTTGCAAGAAAATGGAGAAAACAAACAACTGCTTCCCACTTTAACATATACTTGACTTGTTCCATGATACTAATTATCTTGAGTTACAAGCACAATGAACAACATGAAAGTAAACAGGCTTACAACTTGCACTTGCTACTGTGAAATACTGCTGTACGTGAATGTATATTGTGGATTTTCTATACAAATGTCATTGGCCAACTGTTTTTCATTACACAACATTATTTAATTGTACTATTTTTAATTTTCTGTAAATACTTATGAATGTAATTGTGGTTTACATTTTTAAATTTTTAACCTGAACCAAAAGAAAACATTTTTGAATCCAAACTTATTTCTTAAGAAATGATATGTAAAATCACTTTTCTAGGTATGTTTTTTTATATGATTATATCCAAATGTAAACTTCTGCTTAACATAAAACCTCTATAAATGTCATTTTTTCTTTATATAATTTACAATCTGTTATAAGCTTAAGCAAATGGGCCCTGAATTTGTAGGCACTGCATGTTTGAAATGGCTTTGTCACTGTGGAGAAGTCGCACTGCTTCATCAACACTGAACTTGTTAGCCAATACTCTTCGCAGATTCTCTTCTGGTACATTCATTTCTCCTTTAATTCTCAACAATAAGAACATTAGTTTTGTAGTATTTTGTAGCAATAAGAACAAGTAATAGCCTTGTCCATGCCCTACTTCAAAATAATGTTGTTTAAGGTAGCATTAGGTACACTTGTTAGAAGACGAACCAAAGAAAATTTACATGGGTTGCGTTTTAAAATTAAAAAAAAAAAACATGGGGTTTGAAATTTGTACATTTTATTTGGTCTATGGGCTAAATGCTATCTTAGACCTGCAAGATCCAAATGGAAATTATGGCTTCTATGCTACCCTTGTTACTTCTTTCTATATCGTTTAGTTACATGTGTTTGTTCTGCCTTTTCTCAGAGGTAACAAACACCAGTGCTCAAAGAACGCGAGAGAGTATGATGAATCAAATGATGTATTCTGACATAAACTCACGAATTGGGAGTTGCATGCCACTGTCTGCAATGCGAATTGGAACAATCATTCACAACATTGAGTTGAACCCAGGGCAAGGTGGCAAGCTTGTCCGAGCTGCAGGAACCAGTGCAAAGATCTTGAAAGAGCCCACATCAGCATACTGTTTAATCCAGATGCCCTCCGGTGTTAAAAAGTTAATTGATTCTCGGTGTAGGGCCACCATCGGTGTTGTATCTAATCCAAGCCATGGAGATCGCAAGCTTAGGAAGGCCGGTCACAGCCGATGGCTTGGTCGGAGACCGGTTGTTCGAGGAGTGGCAATGAATCCGGTAGATCATCCTCATGGAGGAGGAGAGGGTAAAAGCAAGAGTAGTGGAAAATGGGGGAAAGGATCTCGCACTCCTTGGGGCAAGCCAACCAAGAGTGGCTATAAGACAGGACCCCTAAAGCGCAGAAGGTAGTATTAGTATATGCAACATTCATTATAGCTGCTTCTGATGCTTAACATGCTTGTAATAAGTGTGGAAACTGTTAGAAAATTCATGGAACTGATTAGATTCAGATAATGTGAATGTTATGGGTTCAGATTTTATTGTTGCTTAAGTAAAATGTTTTTGCATTTTCTCTGCACTAGTCTTGTATTCACTCAGCTTAATTGGTTTGGATTAATTCTGTTTACTCGCTTAAATGAGAGCGTTATTTTGTTTCTTTTATCTTTCTGTTTGGTATTGGAGAGAAAAAGAATATGTTGATGCTCTTTGATATTGTTCTTGAGATAGGTAAAGAATATTTGTGCATAAAGTCACATTCATATCAGCAAGGAAACTAAGTTCGGTCTATCATAATTCCAATAAAAATCCATGTTAATTTTAAATTTGTATTATTTTTTAACTGTTTTTTTTTTCTCATTTTTTTGCTAATTACTGCTAGCTTAAATCTAAACATAAAAATATTAATTAATATAATTAAGATAGAAAAATATATTTCAAATTAAAATAATTATAGAATTTAAATATATATATATAATTATTTTTAATTTTAGTTTAATAATTTACTTTTAGTATTATAGTTTATTAAAAATAATTATATTTCATTTAGAGCTTATAAATTATTTGTTATATATTAATTTTGATATTATAATATTAAATCAGTGCATACATTATTTTTGAATTTATAATTCAATTAAGTAAATTAATCTTTTCATAAGAAAATCACATAATTAATTTTCATTTGCAATATATCGTGAACAATATTTCCAGAAAATAATAATTACTTTTTTATTTAAAAGTTACTTAAATAAAAGTGTTTCATATAATTATAATTACAATTTGATTTTTTATATTACATGTAATTTTAATATATAATGATTAGTAATCTAAATATATATATAATATTCCGTGATTCTTTTTGTTTGAAATAAAATCTTATATATGATGTGTTAAAAAAAACGATTTTACAATTATTTATAATTTAAATTAATATATGGGAAATAAATTATAACTGTCTAAGTAAATTATAACGAATTTTAATAAAAAACGTGCTAGGAGTAAATATTGAATAAGAAATAATATACATAATTTATATAATATAATAAATAAATATTTTCAAATATATATTATATATGATTTATGATAAATAATTTATGGTGTGATATAATTTTATTTTAATGATAGAAATATTTAAAGAGATTAAAATATAATTTAGCAAAAAAACTATATATTAAAATGTATTAGAAGTTAGTAATTATATGAGAAAATGTTCTAGTGGGAAAAAGAAATTCTAATATACTTACCTTAAAGATTAATTCCTAAGGATTTTTTTTATTCAAGCAAATTATTTTAATTTAGGGTTAAATATGTTTTTTTTTCTCTTAACTTTCAAATTGGAATTAGTCTATTTCGAAACTTTGGACCAATTTAGTTTTTTATCTTTCGAAATATGTGAATTTAGTATTTTAATCCAATCTTGTTAAGTTCATTTGACATTTCAAGCGCGTTTCATAATAGTATTTGACTTAACATTTAAGCAAAGATGTGTTAAACAGTATAAACAACTCAAATACAATCTTTAAATACGTACAAAACATTAAATAAACCTAATAAGATTTGATTAAAATGACTAAATTCACGAATTTCGAAAAAATGAAGGACTAAATTGGTTTAAAGTTTCGAATTGTTTTTTATCTCAATCTGATCCCTATTTTCGTAGCAAAATTTGAATTTGGTCCCTATTTTCGTAGCAAAAAAATAAATAAAAAAAATAAAAATAAAAATAAAAAAATAAAAAATCCAGAAGCTGACACGTGGCATCCCATTTAACACCTTACTACACCACTAACGAAAAGAACTTGATTGGATCAAATTTCCCAAAATAGAGATTAGATTGAGATAAATAATTAAGGGACCAAATTCAAATTTTGCTACAAAAATGGGGACTAAAAGTATAATTTAACCTTAATTTATATAAAAAGTATGTTGAAAGAGTTATAATGTGGAAAGATAAACTATATACTCAACTAATAATATATATTCAAAGGTGGAGACATATAAAAAGGAAAATTAAATACAAATATTTAACCTATTTTTCTTTTGTGAATTTTTACAAAATATTCTTAAACATCACTTAGTTATACAGGAAAATATTTACCCTAGTTCATAATTTATATATTTTCAAACATAAAATCATAGACACCTTTATCTTACCTACAATCTCTAAAATTGTGGGATCCATCTACACTTTTTTGCCCTATTTCTTTTTCTTTTAATTAGGTTATCCATTATCAATAACTTCATACATATATATATATATATATATATATATATATATATATATATATATATATATATATATATATATATATATATATATATATATACCCCACCATTTTTGTTTTTCATGTTTATCATTCAATTTTACAATGAAATGACCACTTCCTTCCTCCAGAAATGTCTAAACTCATCTTTTTTTTTTCTTTGCTAAACTTAATCTTTCTATTCTTCTTTCGGTGGAGACACAATTGTGTCCAAAAACTATGAAGTTATTGCAGACATAGTTTTTTTATCCTAGAATGAATAATGTAAGATATAATTCTTATTTTTCTCTTTTTAAGTATTACAATAGTTTAATTTTAGTTTTATAGGTCTTAGTTGAATCCTTTGAATATCTACAAACATATGTATAATTTAATGGCTTAATTAACTTATAAATTTAGTTATATTTAATTAAATTTTAATTAAAAAATTTTGTCCATTACATACTTAAAATATTTGTTTATTTATTTTCGTAAAAGTGTTACATACTTTGATTTTATGTTAGTATACTATATCAATTTATTAGCATCTTTCTCTTTAATTTTATTGATCAATAATTGAATAGAAAAATAAACGAGTTAATATGTGAATTAAAGACTGGAGAACAAAATAATCACGGACAAAAATCAAACAAAAAGATATTTATATAAAAATAACAAATGTCTTATGCAAAATCGTATTTTTAAATATAAAGTTAATTAAGCAAAATAATTTTTTGACTGAAAGTTAATTAAAATAAAATATAATTAAATATAAGTGTGAGTTTAAATCCTACTAAGTAAATATGAAAAAATTAACTATCATGTAAAGATGAAGTTTTATAATCTATTGTGTTAATTTATTATGTGAGTTGAACCTTTGTTTCATTATTTTCGAAATTGTCCAATAAATATTTTCTTCAAAGATCCGTTAAAGCTTAATTTAATTAAATCATAATATTACAATATAAATAATACTTAAAATCAAGACATCCCTCTAATTTGTATACTTTTATTGTTTTTCTTAAGGCTTGCATGATTGCTATTTTTTATCAAATATTTTTAACCTAATTTGTTTTGTTGTCAGTTTCTATGTAATTTTTTATTTTTCTGTTTTGAATTGGTTTTTCAATTAAATTTGTCCAAGATGCAAGAGATTTCACAAATAAGGTGAAGGTTCTTTTATCCTTTATTTAATATTTTATTAACACTTTATTTCATATTTTTCATTGAAATTGACTCTTGTAACTTTATAACATGATTTGAAATCAGGAATTCTATATTAAGTAGAGACGAGTGGGACAAGTTGACAAAAAAAATTCAATTTATCACTTCAAAATTTTGAATTAAATATAATATTAGGTCTTTTATATAAGTTAACTCATATTTTAAAACTCATCATATCTTACATTTATATGGACTCTCTCTAATAGATTTAGTCAAAACTTAAGATATTTCAAATCAAAACAAAAACTGGAAGACAAAAGTACACATAATTGAGAGAGAACACGACAACTTAGTGGCTTCTTCCATGTCTGAATGTTACCGAATTCAGTCATGTTTTGTTTCATGAAATGATGGTGGTAAAATTGTGCTTTATTTTTTATCTCCTATTTTTTTGTAATCATTGTTTCCGGCTTGTGTGGTTTTTAATTTAATATCAAATGTTTGTAATTCAATTATCTGTCTAAAATTAACTGTGTAGAAATGAGACATTAAAGTATTATTGAAGACTCATAAATTTATTGATAAACTCGATAAAAACTCATAACCAACCATGTGACTTCAAAATTTGTTTTAGTATTTAAGTTTGGTAGTTTCAACCGATTAATTCTGACTAATTAATTTTGTTTCATGTGAAGATTAAGTTTGAGAATATTGAGTTTTTTTTTTAATTTAATATATTTTAATTTTTTGAAATTGTTTCAAAGTCTTGTTTCAAAGTTCTGTATCCTAACAATAAAAAAAGGTAAAGGTATTTTAATAGATCTCTTAGAGTCGAAGAAAAAACTTTTTTATCATGCCGTTATTCGATGTTTATGCTTCAGTTTTCTTTACAGGACAGTAAAATAAAATAAAAAATTATATTTCCTATAAACCCCCGAAAGTTTTGTTGCAGATTTTATCTTGGACCGTATTTTTACTCCTTATAGGCAATTTTAGTTCTAACAATCTTTTTCTGGTTACTATTTGCAAATTTCATATGGAAAAAATAATATTAATTAAATTTAAAATTTATTTCTTAATAAATTTTATAAATGTTTGTTTTATCAGAATTTATTATTTGTTAAATCTATTATTTCATTATTACTGATAATTTCATTTTCCATTTCTGACAAACTTTCAATCTAAGCTTAGTTAGAAAATCCTTGAGATAAAATATACAAGGTTCATGTTCAATACATGTTAGTTAAAATTAACATAACATGTTCAAAGATTATGCATATTATATTAGATTTTAATAGCAAATGACAAGTGTACAACAACCGAGTACTCTTAACTAACAAACCAACCCTTAGCTAAACTTTCTTAGACACAAATGATTAAGGCAACAATAACTGAACCAATGAAAGAAAGCACACAGAAAAAAACACTACCAGTAGATTTTATCACTGCCTTGGAGATCACCTTGTCTTCTGCAAAATTTTCGTTAGTCACTGAGTCAGAGTCATCAAACAGTTCCCTCATAACTAAAACAAAAGGATAACAAAAAAATTAGGCAAAACATAGACAGTTTTATAAAATATTCTTTCAGTATTTCCTTTGATCAAACCTAGAATTTTTTCTTAATTTATATAATATAAATTTGTTTTATCTCATGTAAAACTTTCAATACACCTACTCACGTTAAAATATATGAAAGTATAAGACTTGCATGGGACTAGAAATTAGGACTCTGATACCAAGTTAGAAGTGGGTTTTAAGTCTAATTCAATTTCACAAAATCGACTTGTAAAGTGAGAATTGCATCCGGTTATATAATATAAATTGACTTTATCTCTAGTCGACGTGAAACTTTAAGCCTAACTAGAAAACAACTTATAAGTAAGTTTTGTTCAACAAAAATATGTATATACATGTCAAATGATGAAGTTAATTACTTACTGCACTCTTTAGGGTGACATAAACAATTCAAACCAGCACCACAGGTTCCATTAGGCTTTTCACACCCCTGACAAATTTCAGGAACACGAGGAATGTCAACAGATATTCTTGTTCCAACCTTAAATCCATGATCATGTCCACCATGTGGTGTTCTTCTATGCACCCAGCTGAAATGAGAGCAGTTCAGATGCCGAGGGTGAAAATCCCTGTCAAATTTTCTCAGATCTTCAACAACTAAACATGGATGAGGGTAGTTGTTGTTCTCTTCAGCACCTCCACATGTGTATAAGTTTCCACAATTTTGCATGGTTGGTAAAATGGGGTGTGTTCTTCTGCTTGAGCAATTGAAGAGAAGAAGTGAGTTAGGCTCAGGAGGAGAAGGGAAACCAGCTGTGACAGCCATGGGAGAAACATATTGCAGAGAAGAACAAGAAGAGTGAGTGATGGTTAGGAATCTACCATTGTTGTCTAGTGACGAGACATGAAAAAGACCAAGGGATGTTCTGAAATACAGATTCTGAGATATGCACAAAACGATGCTGTTTAATATAGAAGAATTTGGATTCAAGAAAGGTGTTTGTTTTGTGGTGTTTTCACAGTAGTTTGCATAATTTTGCTGGGGTATAGAAGAAATAGAAGAAGAACCTAATAATATGATATTGAATAAGAGTAAAGAATGAAGAATTTGTGGCTTCAAAAATGGCTTCATGTTCATCCCTTTTCTGAATCGATGCAAAGAATGTTCACTAAGTTATTTTAATATTTGTATTGGTGATGATGAGAAAGCATGGTGTTAATAACTCTGGAAAACACTTTTTCTCAAATCTCTTTCTATGTTGGCCCCATGGATGCTTAGTGACTTTTCTTTTTCCTTCTTTTCCTTTCCTTAGTCACTAGAAAAAGGTCACGTTGCTTTGAGAGGGAATCTTAGGCTTCAAATTTAATAACCTTTTTTTCTTTTCTTGTCAATTTACTACTTTAATTCTTAACTTTTTTTTAATGTTTTTCCTACTTATTAACCCAAATTTTATTATTCAACAAATTCTGTTATTTTTATATGACTTTAGATGGTAATAATCTTAAGTTATCTTTATATCTGATTAAATGTTACTTTGTTTTATTCTTCAAACTTTTAAAATCTAACCAATTGGTATCTTCGTTTGAGATCACTAGTTTTGTTGTTGCTTTTTTTTTTATGTGTAAACCCTTTGATAATGTTTAACCATATATTGTTTGAATTTTGATTTAAGAAAAAAAATATACAATCTCACAAATTAAACTTCTATAATCTTTCTATCATACTTAGAAGTGTTTTTTGAACAAATTATTGAACCAAATATTTTTTGGATATTAGTCCCAAGTAAATTAGAAAAACTATCCAATATAAACGTTTCATTTGCTCAAGTTTGATCTCTAAGGAAAAAATAATATTGTTTCAAAGTTTTCTAATACTTCTTTGTCACCATGTTTATTTTTAATTGTAATAATTTCTATATATGGTAATTGGTAAGTTTCTATATTTTTTAAAGCATTTGTATTTATAATAATGTATAGGTTTTTTTACTTATTAGATAGACATGCATATACGCACACATCCTAAACTTTCTTTCAGGAAGACTTTGAAATCACTGATGAGTCTTTCGAGGATGATTCATTGGGGAGACTAGGAATGAAAATTCAGGCGGGCCATGCATGACGAACTGAGTATTTTAGTCCACTAGCCCACTTAAGTTCGCCCCACGGTCTGTGTGGACCAATGACGAGCTGATTCGCATAATTTGCATTAACTTAAATTTCTAAAATTCAACACCGTATGTCATGAGTGTTTCTTCTAGTCAACTTGCTCATTCAAGCTTCTTCTCTATTCCATCCAAAAAAGTAACTTGTTCATTTGTACTCAATTCATCCAAAAGTAGTTTCATCATTCACTTCTCTTATCTTGTTTCAATCTAGTTCAAAGTCTTTTCTATTTTCATTTATGCTTAAAAAATAGAAATTATAAAATTGTGAATATTACTTATTTTAAGAAATAGAATCATAATTTATTACTTCTACTAATTAAATTAAATACAAAAATAAGTTATTAAAATCTTGCACGCTAATATTTTACAAAAGAAAAAAAAATTACAAAGAAAATAATTCCTTATGTGGACTATGAGCTAGCAAGTAAGCTCGTAGGCAAAATGTCATGTGAGCGTGGGACAAAAAAATTAGCTCACACTTTTTATAAGGAGCGGACCAACCCGTTTTTTGTGGGTCAAATGCGATATGGGACAAAACAGGATGGACCACCCACATTGCATCCCTAAAAGAGATTACACTAATAAGATGTGATTTGAACCCACATTAAAGATCGATATCACTTTAACCCAAAACCTTACAATGATAAATTTACGGATCTTCTTAATTATATATAATGTTTTACTTTCTATTTTTACTCAGGATTTATACTCATTTTTTTCATGTAGGATTTAAACTTACTTTCTCAACAATTTTTCATGGAGTCATATTAATGATTTTTTTTTTTTAAATATAAACAAAGGAATCAATGTTGTTATATATCCTTGTGATAATATTATGCTAACGAAATTTCTATCAGTATATAATATAAGAAATCCTAATGCTTTGTTTTCTCCTCCCGAATATGTGAAGGCAACTTAATAATAATAATAATAATAATAATAATAATAATAATAATAATAATAATAATAATAATAAAGGCAAACGAAAATTCAGGAAAAAGTGAAATTATTTCAAGAAGTGTCAATAATAATGTGTAGAATAAGATTGAAATGCTTTGAAACAAAAATCCAAGAAAAAAGGTAATGGGGGGAAAATTTATAGGAGTTCTAAAATTTTTGGTAATAAAATAAAACAATATTAAATCCAATATGAAAATAACTTAATTAGCATTGATTTCAGAAAAGTTGAATAAAACTAAAAAACGAAAGGACTGATGTGTTGAATGCTAAAAGTTTAAAAAAAAAAAAGATGAAATAGAAGTTAAGAAAATAAAATAAAAAGATAAATCAGAAATTTTTTACTTTTGTTTTAGAGTTGCCATTGCTTTTGTAGACCATCCTTCTAAAAAGTTATGTTACTTCAAATTGGTGATTGGTTTTTTTTGCACGTTCAATGTCTTCGCCATAGATAATCATTTCACATACCCTACTAAAGTAGATTTGGTGTTTAGCCTTTTTTAGGCAAGGCATGGCCAAATGAATGTATTTTTGACTCCATGCTCTTTATTGTATCTTTGAATTGTTCAATGCATCAATCAACCAACCAAAATATATGCATATGGAAGATACATTTAGAGAACACCAAAATGTGCGTAATTTTATTTCAAGGTGAGCAATAATGACCAATGTTGCACGTGAGTATGAAATAAGGATATGTAAATACAAATTTATACATTAAGAAATAATTTTATACAATGATTTTTTCTAAAAAGTTACTATGTTTATGAAAATATGAAATCTCGACTGAGTTGACACCTTAGTTGTTATTGAAAAATCACACACTAAAAATAATCTCTTCAAGCGAAAGTACACTCACAAATAAGAGCAGAAAAATATAAATAAAAACACAATTTTTGTGCAAACTCTTCATAATGCAATTTTTGTGGATCAAAATTGCAACCCCTTCATAATGCAATTTTTCTAGCAAAAACTGCAAACTTTCCAATGACACACAACTACCCAAGCCCCCTCATACATCCAAGAAACTTATTGAGTTGTGGTGACAACTCCAAAACTAACTTTTTACTCTTATAATACTTTCCTACTGCTCTCTTCATATTACTCAATGTGGGAATTTGGTGAATACTCACTTGAGAACCAACCTCAGTAAATACATATTATAGTGAGAATATGTTGGATCTTTTGAGAAATTAATGATCACCGGAGAGATACAATACAAATAGACATGAGTTCAACCTATACATACGAGATTGACACTACCCTTTAACCAAAATCTTAAGACAATAGTTTTATGAATCTTCATTCTTCTATGATGCTTAACTTTCTATTTTTTTATTACTAACAAAATATGTTACAAAGAAAATAAAAATAAAATTCAAAGTTGAAAAAAAAAATTATATTCGTATTTTTAAAGAGGATTACACTAACATAAGAGGACAAAATATCAAACTATATAAAATTTTGCTTAAATTTTATTCTTAAATTAGCAAGATTATCAACACAACTATTTCTTTCTTTGACATTGTGAGAAAATGAAAATTTAAAATTCTAAACATGACCTAACAACACTTTCACCTTCCTTTTAAGCATCTAGACACACACACGATAGAAAGATTTGCACGATTAATATAAAATCACTCTCAATCAATAAAGAAACCAACCTTTAACCATCACCAATTCAATGACTAACACGACACGTGTAATTTTATAAAATGAAATTCCATAAATTGCATTAAACATAAAATATAAATAAGGTAAAGTGTATTTATATGGCTATTAAAACTTCTATAATAAAATAATTTGGCACACTTAAATGGGTATGATGAATACTTTGAATTTACATTAATCACCACAAATTTGTTAATCAATTTTATGAGAATTTTATTTATATTTGATATCACTATTACAAAATTTCATATTACATTAAAATTTTCTTACAAATTTGTTAAAAAAATTTACAAGAAAATACTTTTTCTTATTATTTCTTTTAAAAATCTTAATTGACAAGTAATTCCTTTATAAGTGATTATTTCTTACAAAATTATAAAATTCGTAAATATTTCCTAAAAAATTTGTTGTGAAAAGTGTTTTATAGAAAATATTTTACAAAAAAATTGACAACAATTTTCTTCAATTTTTTTTTTCATAACAAAAGTTATAAGTATTTCCTTAAAAAAAGTTCAACATAAAATATGAGTTTTTGAGTAGTGGATATTATTTGTTTAAAGATTCAGTTTATATATATATATATATATATATATATATATATATATATATTATATCATAAAAACGTGTTTTAGTAGATTAAGAGATAAAAAGATTATAGTGATATTCTACTCAAAATACATATTCAAAATAAAGAATAATGGGAATAAACACACATGTCATTAGTGACATTTTGTGAATCCATAATAAAAACAAGTTTTGATTTTGACATCTAAACATGTAATTTATTTTTTAAAATATCAAAGGTAACATTTATTTTTAAATTACAAATATATAAGGACTCTTTATACATACAAATTTTAATTTTAACATAACAAAAGTACTTTTTTTAAATGATTGAAGATAACCTTTTTTTTTTGGGCTCCTCTCATTCATAGATTGGTGTTAGTGCACCTCTGTTTAAGAGTGGCACATTAGTTTAATAAGGAGATGAAAGTGAAAAAAGTTGACAACATGACCTAAAAAGTAAAAGGAAGATGTTGAGTATAATTTTCTTAAAGAAGTGGAAGAAAGGGATAGATTGAGAGGGTGGAAAAGAGGAGAGGTAGAAAGTGACACCAAAATTCATGTTCTAAGATAAATTGTCTAATTATCTCAAATAAAAAAGAAGATAAATATAAACTTATAAAAAAATAATATTACAACTAATACATCAAGATTATTGGTATAATTTTTTAATTGCACTAATTATTTTTAGTGGAATTGTTTGGCATTAATTTTATCTAAAAATAAATTGCATAAATTGATGACAATTTTCTATTTCGATCTAAGTCACCTTTAATATAATAAAGTTTATGGTATTTATAAATTAATATCATAAAATTTGCGATATTTGTAAATTTAATTTTATGCAATGAGAAATTGAAATCAAATATTAAACAATATAATGATTTAGAAAAATAAATGTTTTTGGGGAATGTTTATCACGACTTGGCACACTCCTTATCAATTTGTATAAATTTAAAGTAAAATATAAACATAGAAAGATAACACCCAGTATAGACTACTAGTGAATTTTGTAACAAAAATCTATACATACATAATATATATATATATATATATATATATATATATATATATTTTTCTAACATATTAAAAAAATATCAAAATATTTATATCATGTATGAACATATAAAGTATGATAATAAAAAAATATCAATACCATATTTGAGTAGATAAAAAAATTTTTAGAAATATTGTAACATTAAAAATAACATAATCAAAGATTGAATTATTATATGTAATAATAATTGAAATTTTGTAACAAATTATTTATATACTATTAATAAAAGTATCAAGTAACTTTCATTAGTAATTGATATGTAAATTTCCAAGAGATTCAAATGAGTGCCGAATAAAAGTTTAGATGTCTTTTTTCTCAATTTTTAGTGTTATCTCTCTTCCTGAACCTTCAAAATACATATATGAATACTGAATTTATATTTTAAAATACATCAAAACTTGTTTTATATAGAGAGTACTAAAATCTCAACAAAGAAAATCTAGACTCATCCAATAAAGGGTTCAAACTTTTCACATTCATCACACAACCCTTTGTGAAAAAATTGATACCTTTTCAAATCTGAGTAACAGAGTAAAAACATTGGAGAGAATTAATAGTATTACATCAACATTATTTTTCACATGAAACATTTTCATAGTATTAACCAATGGAACTGCTAGAACTTTCATTAATCAGGAAAAAAAGAGAGAGCTTATTATGAAGTTGAAACTGCAGAAGAAGATGCAGGAATACTAGGAACAAGCATAACAGAAGAACACACATGCATGTAGTACTATAAAGATGGAAAGTTTAATTGATTGAATAAGTTGAGGATCATGCTGGTGCTTTGACAAGCTTAGATGGAAAATCCAGCACCACAATCTTCTCAACAGCTGGTGAAAACACTCCTGAGAACTCAACATGATTGGGATGAGTCTGAAATGCATTGAACTCCTCTTTTCCATTGAATGCCATCAAGAAAACATGAGTGAATCCTTGTCTTAGCATTTCATGGCTTTCAATGTCCTTTCCCCTGTCATTCAAACATGAGTCAAACCTTGTCTTAGCATATCATCAGTTGTTCACTAAATGCGTCTTTCAAGAAAGAATACCGGAAAGACAGAACACCAGCGAGACATTGAATCGATCGCGTAAGATATTGATAAGAATCCAAATATGAGTCTAAGTCCCACATAAAATAAAAATGAGAAAGTTAAGCACCATGTAAGATGAAGACTATAAATCCATCTTCTCAGGGTTTTGAATTAAGAGTGATGTCAATCCTTATGTGTGGTTGAGCTCAGGTTTCATTGGTGTTGTATTTTTCCAATAATTCTCTCTTGAAAAATCCAACAGAAATTGACATCATCTCTAATCCAAAATCTTAAAATAATAAATTTATGGATCATCGACAAAAATCAAACAACAACCTTAAACAAAGTGATGGCATGCCCTCTTCATAGATCACAAAGAACTATTAACCAGTCATGTAAAATGCAGAAAAGTAAGTCTTTTAAGAGAAAGAAGAACACAGCCATCTTGAAATAAAGTAAAGCAAGATATGATTTTATACCATTCAAAGGATTTGACTTGATCAATTCCAGATACCATCTTCTCCAACCCTAGAATGAGTTCTTCAACTGCAACACCATCCTTGAACTTAACAATCACATAGTGATTAAAGGATCCCATAGCTGCAAGACAAGTCTTATGAACCAGAAGTATAGTTCATAGCAGGCACATATTTATGCAGAAAAGCCACAAGATGCAGGCACAAAGTATTTTACAGTGTGAGATCCTAGAAGAGCAATTTCACCGCTGTGTTGGGGTAATGAATTAGCAAAAAAGTTTTTGGGGACAGAATCCACGGTTGAATATGAGGAAAGGTACTTGTTTGAAACATAGACCCACCATGGTGCAACTTCTTCTCCATATTTGCACAGTAAAAGTTGTCTGGTGTAATTGTCATTGTGCATGAAGGACACACCATTGGGGTCATTTCCCTCTAGAAGTTTGAGTTATGTGTTGGCCTCATTCAGAGTCAGAAAACATTATCATAATATATGTGTCACAATCCTTTTCCTTTCTTCACTGCCATTTTCTATTCAAGAAAAAGTGGTGCCATTTTCTGGACTGTTCTTCTTGTCCTTGCCATGTGCACCACCAAGGTAAATTATTGAACTTCTTCAATTCATGGATCAATGCCATCTTCCTATGTACTTATCTTTAAGGAATCTTTACTCACTTCAATAAACAACAATGATGTGCATGTCATTTTTTATTTATCAACTTCACCTATTTAATTCCAAAAATACTTTTTTTTTACTTTGCCTAATAAATGATGTTGAAATCATTTAATGCCTTTTACATGGGAATTTGGAAATTTTGTGAATATCTTTTTCAACCATTTTTGAGATATTTTATGTTTTTCAAAAGTTGGAGTTTTTTTTTTTTTTTTTGGTTTTTGTATGTAAAGATTTAATTGAATTATTAAAAGAAATATGTATTTAAATTGTTTTTAATCTTGATTTCTAAGTAACGTGAGACTATAGAATATATTGGAATAAATCTCCGGTTAAATACTAAAAGAGTCTTTATTTAAGTACATTGATTTAATCCTACTAATATTATCTTAAGAGATTTTGAGATCAAAACATTAGCATCATTTATAGGTTAAAGGAAGAAAATATATTTGAATATCATTGATCTCAATTCCTGAACAATGTAGAAATATTAACAAGTATTTATTTTGTAACAACATGTTTCTATGTTATTATAGATATAAAGTCCAACAATATTTAACTTGATTATATGATATGACATGTGAAAAAATACGCATTATTGATTATAGATAGCCTAATAAGATCAATAGAATTGGTAATATGTCTTAATCATGAGATATTATGAAATCAAAAACCTTTAATACAATTGAATTATTTGGGCTGATTTTTTTAGAATTTTTTTCCTTTAATCTAGTCCAAATTTCAATAATTGATGATATTTTAGTCAATAATAGACTCCAGTATTTACTCCTAGATTAAGAAATTTAAGTGGTACAAAATTTACTTGATTAAAGAAATCGCAAGTAAATTTAACTTTTTACTAAAAAGAAAATAGCTTACTGTTAATCACTAACATATAAAAAAAGTATTTATTTTTTAATAAGTAAATTTTAAGTCTTTTTGAACCTTATGTAATTAGTTTATTGGTTTATAAGTGGATTTCATCTATTACATATTTATTACATGTGTCTAATAAATAACAAATTTTGTTAAAATAGATTTCGTAAAACTTTGACATCAAACTTTTTAAATTTAATAATTTTATAAAGTTAGGTTGTAAGATGATGGTTGTATACATTTATATCCTTTAATTTTGTCTTATCCCAAAGTGAAATTTTCAATATTATTGATAAATAATTTCAACATACAAATTTTTTATTACATTGAGTTCTTTTCACATGTGGATCTTAGATTAGAGTTAGGAATGTCTTTTTGTAAAACACTAACAATAGGTAATGGCATAATTGTTTGGGTACCAATTGACTTGCTATTTATACGAAGAAGAGTGACCACTAAATAAACATGAAATCATTGGTCTATGATGGTGTATTGTGTGATACTTTATATGAAAAGGTAAGATACGAATCTTCTCTTTCACAAGATGCATCTATTGTGATTCTTGTTTGGATGGCACACTAAATCGGCGTAAAATGAATTTTATAGAAAAAATAATAATATTTTAATCTATTTTTTTATTTATTGTTATAATTTATTATTCTAATCATTTTTAGATTAATATATTACATCATTAAAAAATAAAATTAATCGAAAGATGATTGAAAAGGTAACTTAAAATTAACTCAAAATATCATTATTCTTACATAAAATAAAATTATGAGACTCAACTTGATAAAAATCATAAACTTATTTTACTTTTTGGCGCGATTTGAGCAAAATGAACAGCAATGATTAAACAATGAAATAACATATATTTAAGCCATATATTTAATAAAGATGGAAAATGAACCAATTCGTGGGTATTTAGCACTTCGAATGTTCAATTGCCTAAAATTTTATTTACTAGGTATTATTTTTTTATTTTATTTGAAAGATTTTTGTTTCATTAAAACTATTTTCATTTTCTCTCAAGTGTTCGATTACTTTAATATTTAAGAAGTTTTCTCATATTTCAAAATATTTTTCATCTTATTATCGTAATTTTAATTATGTAATTTAATTTAAAGGTATATTAAAGAGTTTTTTAGGACCATGTTTGATAATTTTTACATTTTTTAATAGTTTTGTTTGTTATTTATTTTTATGTAAAATATTATTTTGATAATATTTTATATAACAATTTTTTATGTTCTAATGTATTCTTATAAATGTAACCACCTCATTTGTATAAGGAAGTTTCATTTTCTATAATACGATAATATTGTTTAATAAGATTTCATTACAATTAAAAGAGAAATAAAGAGAAATTTAAAATATTTTTAAACTTAAATATTTTTTTATAACTTTAAAAAAATTATCAATTTTGTTTAATTAATTTGTAAAATTAATAGATGGTATAGATGTCATCAAAATTTATTTATATGTAATTGTGAAATATTTATCCGATTGTTATTCGGTATTTTAATTTAAAATTTATATAATTATAATATTTTTTTAAATATTTGACACTCAACAAATTAAAATATATTTTTATGTTGAATATTTGATAATTTTATATTTTTATTATTTTTATTATTTTATAAAAAATAATTAATTAATATTGAATCAATAAATAAGCATCACTAAGTACGAATATATTTCGTATCCGAAATAGATGAAGATAAAATAAAAATCTTGTACCTGTTAAATGGGACAATAAATTTTACTTCAAAGATATGTACGATATATTGAAACATGTGCCCACCCTATCTTATTACCATACCTAGTATTTAAGTATATATTACACTTTTAATTGTTTATAAATCTTACTTTATGATACAAAATAATTCACTATTGAAAATGTAAATTTTTCAATAAATACATAATTGATATCTCGATTCAACTATCATATAACCTAAACAGTATATAAAAGAATACTTAAAAAAGGTGAAATATCTGGAAAAGAAGATAATTGCAAATTTATTATTTTATTATATATCTAAAACAAATATAAAGATTAAAATAATCAAAAACCAATATAGCGAACAAATTATAAATTAATCTAACTTTTTAATGATCATGTACAAATCTTTTCTATACTATAATAGTTACCTAACTTTGTTTTCTGTTGAGATATATAGGAGCGAACACTCGGTCCTCTGAAATTAAATATAAAAAAATAATATATCTTTTATAAAACTTTTTTTAATTTTTAATTTTTTAATTTTCTTTTACATGTTAAGGTCTATGTGGTGTCACATTATAGTTTCATTGTCACGTGGTATGAGAAAAATTCTAACACGTGAAAAGAAACTTAAACAAAAATTGAAGAAGAAATATAAAAAGAATAAAAATACTATGAACTAATCAATAATATTTACAAAGATGATGTTAACGCGGTTTATAGAAATCTAATGCAAATAACTAAATAGAATTAATTTAACATAGATTTAATTTTATATATTTATATATATATATATATATATATATATATATATATATATATATATATATATATATATATATATATATATATAACAAAGTGAATAAAACCAACAAAAATTATAACTAAAATAGTAATTCACCTTAACAATAACAATGATAACTAATTTACTTTTTTTTTAAATAACAAAATATAGATTAATATTTATTTAATGATTAGTATCTATTTAAAATAATGTTTTAATTATTTTAGGTTAATACAAATATTTTAAAAATATAAATAATATATTTATTTAATTATGAGCACTTGGATACAAATTTTAGGGGTGTCAAATTGAAACTTTTATATATAAATTATTTTTTTTAATTAGACAAATAAACTTTTCATTTCCTCTACTTAAATTATATTTCTACATTGATTTACTGGTGTACTTTTTAATTTCTAATATTTTTTACTTTTATTCCAATTTAAGACTATTCAACTAATTTATTATGTGTTACAAAATTTGTAATGCAACCCAGATATATTCATGAAATTTTACAAATTTAAACTGAAAATACAAAATCCCTAAATTTCAAAGTTAGAATTATACTAATATGAGGAAAATTACAATTAGGTTCATGCCAATTTTATAGAAGAATTCCTAAAATCTTAATTAGGGTTCATACTAATTTGAAAAAAACTTTAGTTGGGAAAAATATCGTAATAGGAATAAAAGAACCATAAATTTAAAATACATAAATCATAATAAAATACTTATCTTGATTTATGAGATATATTGTGATAATACATTCCTCAATTTCTTTGTTCTTCCATCTTTTTCCCGATTATATTTTTATCTTTTTTTTTTTACTTTCATACTTTCTTGATAACTTATTGAAAAAGAATATTATGTACAGAGATAAAATCTTATTCCTTTTTATTAACAAATATCCATCAAATTAATTTTTATTTTATTTTTAAACAATAAAAATACATAAATAAATTATTTATATAAATAAAATGATACAAATTTTCAAAACTTAATATATATATATATATATATAATATAATTTTAAAATATATAAATTATTTATAAAAAATAAAATTAAAAAGACTTTGGGGAGAGTCATGGCTCTCCTTAGTCATAATAAAGTTCCGTCGATGATTATGAGTAACTATTGTTGAAAGGGGGAGCCTTTCATCCATAAATGAAGAACAATTTTGATGATGTCTACTGATCTAGGTTGAAACATAGCTTGGTCCAGTTAGGATATGCATTAGAAAGATCACGCAGTCTTCATCTGAGATAGAGCC
>Ga0214544_1001913_pt1 | contig 43778 bp, 34 predicted proteins | sample CNSS3metaG_FD_160074 | JGI IMG/M metagenome (GOLD analysis project Ga0214544, IMG submission 160074) | Root nodule microbial communities from cowpea collected in UCLA plant growth center, Los Angeles, California, USA - CNSS3 | ecosystem: Host-associated > Plants > Roots > Nodule | place: USA...
AACACACTATAGAATATATATATATATATATATATATATATATATATATATATATATATAACTGAACGAATAATTTGTTTCTATTAATATTATTTAGTCGATCCATACTAGCGTCTTATTAAACCATTCGCTTTTAGTATATTTGTTAGCAGATAGGTAGAATGTGTAATGATACATGATATCCTTATTTTATTTGCTACTTAGTAGTAACATTATCATGTGTCAAAGTATCTTTATTCTTTATTTTATTTTTCTTTTGTTTTTCATACGTAATTATTTTTGTTTCTTTGTTAACTGTAAGACGAAAATGGCTTCAGAGAAAATGACCTGTGCTTTGTCAATTTTATTGAGAGTCTTTGTCGTTTACAAATCGATGTTAAACTCGTGTTGAACTTTCTTCAAGCCGCAAGCCATAAAAATCAATTTCATTAGATGTGCCAAATCATTAATTTATTAAATTGATCAGATTTTTACGTGCTTACATATTAGAATATAATATATTTCTGTTACTTTTTTTTATATTATTTTACTTTGATTTGCATGTGTATTTTTGTTAACTTTCTTTTATTTGTTAATTCTTTTACTTTATATAAACTTAATTAGAATATTTTCCAAACGTGTCTATCATGTTAGAATTATATTTTTTTTAATCCAAAATTTAATAAAGAGTTAAATATGTTTTAGTCCCTTACCTCTTAGTAAATTTTGAAATTAGTCTTTTGAATCTTTGGACCAATTTAGTTCTTCATCTTTCGAAATACGTGGATTTAGTCTTTTTAATAAAATTTTGTTAAGTTTATTGAAATACGTGGATTTAGTCCTGTTAATCTAAATTTGTTAAAATGTTGTTAAAACACTGATTTTTTTAATTATTAATTTAGTTCTCTAATTTGTTGTTTGGGTTTATTTTGGTTCCTTTATTATTTTTGGGTTCAATTTACTCCTTCATTTTCTTTAAAAAATGTTTAATTTGGTTCCCTTATTATTCTTTTATTTTTCACTCAATTTAGTCCTTTTATTTTTTCGAACGATCCAATCTTATCCTCCCCAATTTAAGACCAAATTAGTAATTAAGTTTAATTACAACTTATATATACATGTTATAATACTTTTTTTAGAATTTATACATCAAATCACTCTGCCTAAGGGTAAAAAAATATGAGTACTTAGGTGGAGGGTAAAAAATAAAATAATTTTAGTTTTTAGGTGGAGTAATTTGATGTATAAATTATAAAAAATTATTCTAAAAGTACATATAAGTTGCAATTCACTAATTTGGTCTCAATTCGGAGATGACAAAATTGAATCAGTTTAAAGAAAATAATGTCTAGATTGAATAAAAAATAATAAGGAGACCAAAGTGAACCTTTTGAAAAAATTTACAGTACTAAATTGAAACAAAAAATAATAAGAGGGCCAAAATGAACCAAACTAACAAATTAAATGACTAAATCACTAATTAAGCAATTAAGTTATTTTTTGTTGTTCCAATGTTTTAAAGCATTATATATTTGGATTATAAACCCCTTTTTTCCGCCTTATAAGATGGGCCAGACCAAGTGTTAAGGCCCAAGTCAGCCCACTAGCTTTTTGGCTGTTTCAGAAAACTCTTCAACTCTTTCCATTCCACTTTCCCATTTTGTTTCCTTTACTCTCTCTTTTCTCTCCTTACAGAAGCTGAGCTAGGGCACTAGCAAGTTCTCCTCTAAGCAAACCAAAAACGCTCCTTTCCCACGTAAATTGAACTCGAATCTTTGTCCTTGAGTTTCTCTTATGTTTGGTAACTCTGGTCTTATGTGAGTCTCATAGGTGGTCTCATTTTTTTTTTCTTCTTCTTCGCCTCTCTTGGTTCTGTTTTCTAGCTCTATAAGCTATTGTAGTGATGGAATGCTCTTCCTTGGGTCTTTGTTTCTTTGGCTAACATCTGTCCAGGTAAAGAAAGCTAGGGTCTTGCATGTTTTAAGTTAGTTTACTTATTTTGGGCTTGTTTCGAGTTATAGATGCATGAATAATGTTGGTGATAGTGTGAAAATACTTTTGGCTTGTGTATTTGCTTGATTTTTGGCGTGCATGCGTGAACAATGGAGAAAACCTAGTCTTTTTGCCCAGTCGAGCAAGTCTTGCCCAGGCGAGCGAGTCTTGCCCAAGCGAGAACATTAGAAACTCTCCTATGTTTCTGCTCGAGTTGTCGCTCAAGTGATGAGCTCTAATTTTGAGCGAGAAGTAAACTCGCTTAGGCAAGGAGGTCTCGTCTAAGTGAGAAATCACAAAAACTCACTGTTCCACTGCTTAAGCTCTCACCTAGGCGAAAAGGGCTCGCTTGAGCAAGAGAACCTCCCCCTCTTGAGCGAGGACTTCCAGCTTGAGCAAGATCTGGTGCACGGACGTGCTCTAGTGTTGTTTTCTTCTTTGATTCAATTATTTGCCTTCATGATAGAGTGATTTACCTTAAAAGCATGAAGTATGATGCCATGTATGTTGTATGAGATTAAATGAGAATGAGATTCTGCTATATTGAGTATGAAATGAAAAACATGAATTGTTTGGTTTGGTGGTGCATTGGCATGATAATTGAATGCTTGAGATGGCATGTGGAATTTGTTGGTAAAAGAGTTTCATGGAAAACTCTTGGTGATGGTGTGTTTAATGTATACCTTGATATAAGAGATGTCTAGATAAAGAAAAGTATCCTGAACTCTAAAAACCGTTCACGCTCATATAGAGTAGAATGATTCATGTGGTGAGAGTGGCAGGATGTTCCAATCTTTGGCAGGATAATGGCCTTAGACAATCATGAGATTAACCCTGGGGTGTGGTTGTGTGATAACCCCTTGTGTTTAAACTCTATAGAGTTTAAAAACTAGCACAGGTGCATACTTCGTTTAGAATTCTATATCAAGAGTATAATCTAGATAATTGAGTCAGAGAGGTCTTGCATTTGCTTGTTGTCACATGGTTTAGGTGCCTACTGTTTTGTATGTTTATAAGCTAATTTAATGTTTACTTGGTCAATAACATTATAAAAAATATTTCACTCTAGCTTACCCTTTCTGTTTGGTGTCTATTTTTCTATTTGGCTTTTCCTTTTTGTAATGATCACCAAACTTATTGGTGTGAGCAGATGTGGAAACTTCTAGTGGTCATCAGGATGATGGGAACACTAAGTGTAGCATGCATGGTTTGGGAATCCTGCTCTGTGGAGCATCTTTGGGGGCATTGTTGCCTTGAAATTTCTTTCTCTATGAGTAGTCTTTTGTGAAACAATTGTACTCTTAAATTCTGTTTTGTTCATGGCATCGTGGTGTGCCTTAGCTTTTCTTCCTAAGTATATTTATGGATAACTATAATGGTTGATACATATATATTCTTTGTCTTATGCTCTAGTTCATATTATATTTATGTTATGTTTTATTTAGTAAATTTATTCTATTTAAATGGGATGTCACATGGATCACAATAAAATAAATTAGTTAATTAAATTCGAACAAATACTCAACACAACTTGAGTAAAAAAAGTAATTTTGTTAATCTCTATTAATAATTAAAATAATTAAACATGTGTTTTATTTTTAATTAATGTCATATATATTTATTAAAATTAATTAATGTTAATATGTAATTAACCTTATTATTTAATTTATACAAAAAAATTTATTTAAAAAAATTAAAATATATAATATTTGAATTAGTTACAATTTATTTATTTATTTTTTTAACTACTTTATAATTAAAATATTTTATACTTCAATTTTTTAATCTTAATAAAATAATTAAATTTATTTTAATAAAAAGATTTACTTTTTACTTTGTCTTTTTTCCTCTTATGTTTTTTTTTGCCATACAATATCAAACTCAAGATCTAGTGAGCAAAGTGTTCCTACAGAGACAATAAAAGATTATTATAGGACTCAAACCTCATCTTACCACAATCTTTGAACCTCTCAGATGGATGCTTTTCAGTCCTATTCGCCATGTCTTTGTCTCTTGACACTTGGTGGGGCATTTGGGGATTACTAGAAGAAAGGGCTCTAACGATCAAGTCAACAAAAACTCTCAAAGTCAAATCTTAATTCTTGCACTAATGAAATGCATACCTTTAACTGTTGGGGTCCACTCTTATTTATAAAAGGTTAATCCTTTTTTGCTTGGTTTAGGTTATGGGCTGGGCCTTAATTATTTCTTTAATGGTCTAGTCCTTTGTTGGGCCCGTATGGGCTCAGTTAGGCCCAGGCTTCAGGTTCAATACTTTTTCCTAATGTTTTAACTATTTTATTTCAATTTAGGGTGGAAGGCGTCGTCTGTTACGAGAAGGTCGTGCAATTAGCGAACATGGTCGTTATGTAGACGTTATTTCACCGTGTAGTATTCTTTCAAGTTAGATGAGTATTTATTAGTTAGCGGTCTTTAAGGTTAGCAACTTTCCTAAGTTAGCGGTCCAATCCGGATATTGCAACATAGCGGCTAGCTTAGCCCTTGGTTCATAGCGGCCAATCTGGCCACTATGGTACACAAATAATTTTGAAATAAAACTAAAAATAAAACTAAAACTATGTAAATATGCACATATTTATAACAAACTCAAACTGATTACAAGTTACTAAATTATTTGATAGAGGACTATCCATGGAAAAGACTCGAGAATAATTAGAAGAGGAACCATGACAATTCAAGAAACATATGACAAGGTCAAGGAGTCGAAGAATGAAAGAACAAATATCTTCAAGACTCATAATGATACAAAAAGCTGACAAAACCCAAAATATGAAACTAAAGCTTATACTTTACTTTTAGAATTAAATTACAAATTGTATGTTCGTTGGGCAAACCATTTTTGTGAATTGAACTTGTCGTTGGGCGACTATGACCATTAGGCAAATGATGGAAGAACAAATATCTTCAAGACTCATGATGGTATAAGAAGTTGACAAAACCCAAAATATGAAGATCATAGTTTATAGTTCACCTTTAGAATAAAATTACGAATTGTACGTTCACTAGGTGAAACCTTGTGGCTGGGCGAACCATTTTTGCAAATTGAACTTGTCGTTGGGTGACTATGATCGCTGCGCCAAGGCTCGTTGGGCGTATCATCAATCATTGGGCGAAAGACTCGTGTTTTAAAATTTTTGTTTTTATTTTTTAAGTTGGTTGTTGGACCTTTAATGTGGGGCTTATATTTAGAGTATTAGGAAAGTCTACATATTCACATTTTCAAAACTTTCCATTCACTCTGATCATTAATGAATTTTTTTCCTTAGGAGAAGGTTCTATTGGTTCTTGGATTAGAACTTTAGATTCTTACCAAGGGTTATAAATTGTAGCGAATCTACCTTAGACTTATCAATATTGATGATATCTTGACTTATCAATTCTGGATCAGATTGTGATGTTTAGAATTATCTATCTTTGATTGTGGTGTTTATTCTTTTGGTTGGGTTCTTATCAAAGATGGATCTCTTTGTGGCGAATTTTCCTTTGCTTATCAACATGCTATATTGTGGCACATTCCATCTTTCTCTTTTTCTGCGATCTTTATTCTTATTTTAATTGTTTCTTTATGGAAGAACTTCAAAGTCAGAAAAGATCATCATCTTTCCAGTTACGATTGTGTCATTTGGTATTCAGAGCAAGGTTCTTGTTTGAATTTCTTCTTTATCTTATTTTTTTGTTTTTCTGTTATAAAAATAAAATCTTAACATAGAAAAATTCTTTTTGTATTTGTGTTCGTGTGTTCTTCGTTTTCAAAATGAGTATTTCTGCATTCGATTCGTAGAAATTATTTGTTTTTGTGTTTTTCTGTTCCAATTAATTGTTTTGGGTTAAGGGCATCCTTATCACAAATCTAGGGTTTCGGATGGCGCACTCTCGGCCAACGAGTCTATAATCTTACCCAACGAGAGAATTATGAGAGAGCCTGCTCGCCCAGCGGGTACTCTCGTCCAGTGAGTACTCTTACCCAACGAGTGAGTGTTTTCTCGCCCAACGAGAAGTCTGTTACTGTAAAAATTTGTTATTCTTATGTTGGGACTACAAAGTTAAGAGGAAAGGAAAAGAATATAAACGAAAAGAAAAGTTCAAAGAGTCCAACATCGTTGTATGCTGCAATATTTGTTTATGTGCTAAAATTGTTTCCCAATCAAAATCTAGAGTCTCCGTGTTGTCTAAAGTAAATTCTTTTGGTAATGCTTTTTATTGTGTCTAGCTTTTATTGATTTTGTGTCTTTAAAAGTTTTAAAAGTTTTTGTCTAGAACTTTTTGTTTTCTTGGACCTCTTAAGTCAAACTTAGATTTTTAACGTATTTCACACTGTTTGTTTATTCTTTGTTAAGTTACTGAAGTTCTTTGCCAAACACTACAGGGGATTGAGTGGTAAAAGCAAGAGGGTACATTCGAGGAAAAGCCCAAAAAGTGTGATACACAAGTGGACTTTTGAGTGATACACTTAAGCGAGTGGTGAGGTTTTAATAATTTCTTTTTATTTTACTATTTTGCAGGATATGACTTCTACACAAAATGAAGCTCTTCCTTCACCTAAAATTGCCACAATCATCGCTACATTTGAAAGGCTCAATACACAAATGGCTGTTGGGAAGCAAGAACAAAGAGGAGGATGACACTCAACGAAGGAATATTTTTCATTTTAGGTGTCTCATAATGAAGAAGGTGTGTTCACTCATCATTGATGGAGTAAGTTGTACCAATGTAGAAAAAGACTAGTAGACAAGCTTGGTTTGGAAACATCTCTACATCTAGTCCTTATGCGTTGTAGTGGTTAAGTGAGGATGGTGAGTTATTTATGGATAAGCAGGTGAATATTGTTTTCTCCATAGGAAAATGTGTGGATGAAGTAGTATGTGATGTTGTACTTATGGAAGCAAGTCACTTGTTGTTGCGAAGACCATGAAAATATGATAGAAAAGTGATGCATGACGGTCTATCCAATAAATATTCTTTCCTGTTCAAAGGGTAAAAATGGCCCTAACGCCTTTATCACCCCGAGAGGTTAGTGAGGACCAAGTAAAAATGTGGGTCAAAAGAGATCACGAGAGAAAAGAAGAAAGAAAGAAAACAAGAATGGAAGAGAAAAATTCCAAAAAAGGCAAGAAAAAGAATGATAAAAGTGAAAAATATAAGAGTGATAAAAGCCTTTTCTTGAGAGAAAAAGAGGTAAAAAATGCAGTAGTAACACAACAACCTCTATATTTGCTTATGTCTAACAATATTTGTTTGTCTTCTACACAAGTTTCTTTGTCTTTAGGTTTGGAGAAACTTCTTAGGGCTATGAGGATGTCTTTCCTAAAGACATTCCACATGGTTTGCCTCCTAAAAAAGGAATTAAAAGTAACATGGATCTCATTCCAGGTTCAACAATTCCTAATAGGCCAACCTATAGAAGTAATCTAGAAGAGACGAAAGAGATACAAAAGCACATAGAGAAACTAATGAGAAAGGTTAGGTTCGTGAAAACTGGAGTTTGTGTGCTATGCTAGCCATCATTGTTCCTAAGAAAGATTGATCATGGAGAATGTGTGTTGACTGTCGGGATGTCAATAACATTACCATCAGGTATAGACATCCTATTCCTAGACTTAATGACTTGCTTGATGAAATGCATGGTACTTGGTATTTTTAAAGATAAATTTGAAAAGCAGTTACCACCAAATCCGAACGAGAAAGGAGATGATTGGAAAACTACTTTCAAAATTAAATTTGGTATGTATAAATGAATGGTTATTTCTTTTGGCCTAACTAATGCACGTAGTACTTTTATGAGATTGATGAATCATGTGGTGCAAAATTTCATTGGTAAATTCGTAGTTGTGTATTTTAATGATATATTGATTTATAACAACATACTTGATGCACACATGGGTCATGTAAGGGAAGTTTTGGAAGTACTTTGTGATAGAGGTCATACCCCACCAAATTAAAACAGATAAAATGCAGTATATGAAAGTTGAACCAAGTCGTCTCCCAAAGACCAATGTTCTTGTTCAAAGCCTCAATTTCCAGATGAACACAGCACAATAACACAAAGGGGTTGGCAGATTCCGATTCACAACAAACTTCAATTCGGAGATAAATCTAACAGTTATATGAACATGCAATGATTCCTTTATTCAATTGAAAGTCCACCAATCACAGATTACCAAATTAATTGTTCTATTCGAATTTGCTCTCATGAATCCTAAGTAATCAACTAAGCGAAAATTACCATGGATTCATTGTCATTAACCATAACAAATTTCAGGCTATTAACACCCACATATTTAAGCAAGCTGTGACATAACCCATAAACATTAAGCATGAATACGAGACCCTCAATGTGCTCACACGAATTTGAGATTAAGCATGCATTAAAAACGTGTTTATCATAAAAAACACAATCTGAATTTAATGCAATTCCGAATACAACCCAAAATCGATCAACAATCTCATGGTTTCATTTCAATTTCGTCAAGGAATCAATGCAAAAAGCTTAGCTAGACATCAAAATGGAATAATCAAGCACTTGAATCTGAAACAGAACATCAAAATCAAAAACCTTAACTTATGAATTCTTAAAGATGCAAATCAAGAGCAAAAGAGAGATTTCAAAGCTCCAAAGGAATGTAAAACGATGCTGTGATATATAAATCCGAAAACCCCATCAATGGGTGTTGTTCCAAATCAATAACCTTATGAAATATACACTGTATCACTCAAATCTCTTGGCTACTGTTTACTATCAAAGCACCCTTGAAAAACAAACATCAACAAACTTGGCAAGCCTCTAGAACCAACAACCAAACCAAAAACACATGCAGGTCAAGATCAGAAGGACTTTTCAAGGTTGTAATGAGGCTGAGGACAAGGTGTGGAACATATGGATAAGTAGCTAATACACAAAGGAAATAGAGGAGCAATGGGGAATAAGTCTCAATCAAGGATGAAAGTAATCCCAAACACCAACACTTCTAGATATGGTTCTCACACAATGCTCAAACCCAAACTCCTTTTATTTCTTTTCTTTTCTATTCTTTTCTTTTTGTTTTCTCTCTTTTTCTTTTTTTATACAAAAAAGATGTAGAGAAACAACAATTTTGAAATCTCAACTGGGTATACAAATGAGCAATTCCAAGAACCAATAACAAGTGCGTGCACAACCACACTTGTTATGCACGACCACACTTAATTGAGCACCCATTCTCAAAACAATTCCAAAGCTCCAAAATTTCCTAAGGTAGGAATAATCATGGTTTTTCAAGCTAAGGGCTTGTAATGAGTTGTAGAACAATGAAAGGGTATGCAGGCTCAAAAAGTGGTATCAACGGAAATAGTTCAAGGTAGGCTCACAGAACAAAATTGCCTAAATCATATCCCAACATGCATGTGAATCACAAAAGCATCAGAAAGAGTCAAGCCAAGATCGTTGTGCAAGCATTCAAGAGGCATATATCACACAATCAAAGAACAGAGAGTGTCTCAAATTCTCACATAGGGTAAAACAATTCAAAAAGCAACTTGACATGAAAAGAGAAAGCAAGGATATCAGTCCACAGAATAACCAACAACTCATCCTCCAAAAGTGAAGTGAGTGTCCCAAACAGAAAACAAAAACATAACACAAATTAACAAAAAGGAAACAAACAAAAGGAAATAACAGCAGACAGACCTGGACAAGTGCAATAAAAGTAAAGAAGGAGAAAGAGAACTCCCTGAATCATGGTGAAACATCAGTAGGGTCAAGCAGGGAAGTCTCCTCCACAACAGTATCCACTAAGGCAGGATTGCTGAGGAAAGGCTTCAGACGATGCCCATTCACTTTGAAGCTCTTATCGGTGGACTGGCTTTTGATTTCAACTGCACCATAAGGATAAACATTAGTGACAACAAAAGGACCAATCCACTTTGATTGCAACTTACCCCCCATGAGTCCAAGTCTGGAGTTATACAATAAAACTTGCTGACCAATAACAAACTCCTTTCTAGCTATGGAGCTATCATGGAATCTCTTGGTCTTGTCCTTGAAGAACATAAAGTTCTGATATGCCTCCAAACAGATCTCATCTAACTCGTTCAACTGCAGCTTCCTTTCCTCCTCAACTTGATCAAGTGAGAAGTTGCATGACTTGACAACCCAGTAGGCTCGGTGCTCTATCTCCACTGGAAGGTGGCATGGCTTACCAAAGATAACCCGATAAGGAGACATCCCTATAGGTGCCTTGTAAGCAGTCATATGAGCCCAAAGAGCGTCCTCAAGTCTATAACTCCAATCCTTCCTGTTGGCTGCACAATCTTCTCCAAGATCCACTTGATTTCTTTGTTTGAGATCTTGACTTGCCCATTAGTTTGGGAGTGATATGGTGTAGAAAGTTTGTGCACAACCCCATACTTTTAAAGCAAAACCCCCATGGATCTATTGCAAAAATGGGTGCCTTGGTCACTAATGATAGCTCTAGGAACTCCAAACCTGCAAAATATGTGAGACCTAACAAAGTCCACAACAACTCGAGCATCATTAGTTCTAGTGGCTTTAGCTTCCACCCATCTTGATACATAATCGACAACAAGCAAGATGTAAGTGAAACCAAAAGAGACAAGGAAAGGGCCCATGAAATCTATACCCCAGACATCAAACACCTCACAAAATAGCATGGGTTGTTGAGGCATCTATTGCCTCCAAGAAATGGCTCATCCTGCTTGTTGGCATTTCTCACACGTGCTACAATTCCTCCACGCATCTTTGAAGATGGTAGGTTAATAAAATACGCAATCTAGCACCTTGCGAGCTGTCCTCTGTGTGCCAAGGTGACCACCAGGTGCAGATGAATGACAAAATTTGAGGACCGAGTCAATCTCATGGTCTGGAATGCATCTTCTAGTAACCTGATCACTGCACATTTTCCACAGATAGGGGTCATCCCAAATGTAATACCTAGCATCGCTCTTGAGTTTATCACATTGAGCTATGGATGCTAGGGGAGGAAAAATAGAAGCAACAAGATAATTAACGATGTTAGCAAACCAAGGAGAGGAAGAAGTAGAGAGTGTCAACAAACTTTCATCGAGAAAGTCATCCCGGATTGGTGAAGCATCATCAGTAGACCTCTCAATCCTACTTAGGTGGTCTGCAACCAGGTTTTGTGCTCCGCTCCTATCAAGGATCTCCAAATCAAATTCTTGGAGCCAGAGCATCCATCTTATCAACCGAGGCTTTGATTCTGCCTTCTTCAATAGGTACTTAAGAGTTGCATGGTCAGTGAACACAATAACAAAAGAACCAAGCAAATAAGATCTAAACTTTTCAAGTGCAAAAACTACCGCAATGAGCTCCTTTTCTGTCGTGGTGTAGTTTGCTTGGGCAACATCTAATGTCCTGGAGGCGTAGTAGATTACCCTCGCCTGCTTGTCAATTCTTTGAGCTAGAACAGCCCCCAATGCATAATTGGATGCATCGCACATCAGCTCGAACGAGACTGTCCAATCAGGCGCCTGAATGATAGGAGTGGTGGTGAGGGCCTTTTTGAGGCAATCAAAAGCCTCTTTGCATCCTTCATCGAAGATGAAGTCGACATCCTTTTGCAGTAAGTTGGACAGTGGAAGGGCCTTTTTACTGAAATCCTGAATGAAGCACCTATAAAATCCTGCATGGCCAAGAAAAGAATGAACCTCTCCCACAGAGGAGGGGTAAGGCAATTGTGAAATAATTGAAATCTTGGCAGGGTCAACTTCAACGCCCTTACTCGAAATTATGTGCTCCAATACTATGCCTTGTTCTACCATGAAATGACATTTCTCAAAATTGAGTACAAGGTTAGATTGAATGCACCTATTTAAAACTTTGTCCAAACTTTCTAGACATGCATCAAATGAGGACCCATACACAGTAAAATCGTTCATAAACACCTCTATGCATTTTTCAAGAAAATCACTGAAAATGCTAAGCATGCACCGTTGGAATGTGCCAGGGGCATTACATAGGCCAAACGACATCCTCCTATAGGCAAAAGTGCCAAAGGGGTAGGTGAATGTGGTTTTCTCTTGGTCCTTAGGTGCAATGTGAATTTGAAAGTAAGCAGAAAAACCATCAAGAAAGCAATAATGTGACTTACCTGCCAAGCGCTCAAGCATCTTATCAACAAAAGGCAGGGGGAAATGGTCTTTCCTGATTTCTTGATTTAGCCTTCTATAATCGATGCAAACCCTCCAACTGTTATGTACCTTTATTGGAATCAATTCCTCTTTCTCATTCTTGACTACAGTGAGGCCTGTCTTTTTGGGAACAACATGGATGGGGCTGACCCACTGATTGTAAGAAATGGGGTAGATGATCCCAACTTGTAGAAGCTTGGTCACCTCATTCTTGACAACATCTGAGATGACAGGGTTGAGTCGCCTTTGTGGCTGTCTCACTAGCTTTGCTCCATCTTCCAACAATATCCTGTGCATGCATGTTGATGGGCTAAAACCATGAATGTCAGCCAATGTCCATCCAATTACCTTCTTGTGCTTTTTAAGAACATGCAACAAGCTTTGCTCTTGTTTAGTAGTGAGGGAGGTGGAAATGATGACATGCAGTTTCTCCTCCTCTAAGTAGACATACTTGAGGTTGTCTGGTAGGGGTTTCAACTCTGGAGTGCTGGATGCTAACTGAATATCAGGAACCAGAGGGGAGGGAGAAATGGGTTCCATAGCCTGTACCTCAATATAACAATCAGATGCATATGTACTTTCTATAACATGGTTAGTGAAATATGATTGTATAACATCAAAATCATATGGTACAGCACCCAGTGAGTCAAAATCAACATCGAAATCAGAATCGGAATCAGAATACGAATCGCAGTCAACACCAATGCATGCAAATTCAGATAGCTCAGACACAGATGAATGTTTTAATGCATGCAAAGAGTGGAAATCAGAAATAAGTCCATCAATAGTATCATCAATAATATCAACATGAAAAACAGAGTGATCCTTAGAAGGATGTTCCATGGCATCCAGAATATTTAAATGCACCACAATAACATCAAACTCCATGGAAAAATTACCTGTGTGGACATCAATCTTGGTTCGTGTAGTTTTTAAAAATGGTCTGCCTAAAATGATTGGTGTAGAACCATGTGAAAATCCCTCTTCCATATCAAGAATGTAAAAATCAGCAGGAAAAATCAATTCACCAACACGAATTAAAACATCATCAACCAAACTTGCGGGGTGGGCAACACTTTTATTTGCCAACTGAATCACGACACCCGTAGGTTACAGGGATCCAAGAGAAAGATATTTAAAAATAGACAGCGCATTACATTTATTGAAGCACCAAGATCAAGCATTGCATTTTCGAATTTATTGTTACCTATGATGCAAGGTACACAAAATGTACCTGGGTCCTTGCATTTCTCAGGAATTTGAGGAACAGATATACCTATCAATGGTGACACATTTCTCCCCATGCTGATCTTTTCGTTTCCCTTTAGTCTCCTCTTGTGCGTGCATAGCTCCTTCAAGAACTTTGCATATATGGGTATCTGTTTGATGGCATCCAACAGAGGTATGTTCACCTCCACCTTCCTGAATGTTTCTAAGATCTCCCTGTCAACCTCTTCCATCTTCTTGCTTGGGATGGATCTTGGAGGGAAAGGAAGAGGTATGAAAGGTGCAGCAGTAGAGGTGGAAGGCGTAGAAGTCACTCCAGATGTGGAAGGACCAGCTGCATGAGCATCACGCTTTCTCTGAAGTGTTGTAGGGTCGACTTTCTTTTGAGGTGTAGGCTGAGGAGTGGGAACTTCAATGTTCTTCCTAGATCTCAATGTAATGGCACTCACATTTCTCGAATTCTCTACCGCCTGTGATGGCAACTTGTCAGATTTCTGAGCCTGTGATTGATTTAGCTGAGTGGCCCTCTGCCCCATTTGATTTGTCAAAGTCGGGATTGAGGCCTTAGTCTCTTACTGGAATTGCATATTTTGAAGGGTCATCATCTTGACCAACTCCTCCAATTAAGTAGAAGAAGAAGGGTGCAGGTGCTGCAGCAAGAACTGGTGTGGGTACAGGTGGAACCAGAGCAGCTTGTGCAGGTGCAACTCTTTGTTGTGGAGGTGGCTGCACATTTTGAAATTGTTGGTTTTGTTGCTGCTGGTTGCCCTGGTTTCCCCATCTCAAATTAGGGTGATTCCTCCATCCTGTATTATATCTGTTTGTTGACAAATCATGGTTTTGTTGTTGATGTTAGGGCCTGTTCTTGTTGAAAATATTAGCTACATAGGCCTAAGGAGTATCCACTGGTGTAGAAGAAGAAGCAGCAGCAGCCTGTTGTTGCAATGTTGGGCAAGAGTCTGTAAAATGATCAATAGATGTACAAAAGCCACAAACTCTTGCAGCTGGAGCTCTCTGATTAGAAGTAAGTTGGTTGACTAGTGTGGTAAGAGCATCAATCTTACTCTTCAACTTGTTCGTGTATTCGGCTGCCCTGACATCATGTACTCCTCTAACAACTATGGCATCACTCCTTGTGCCAAATTGTTGAGAATTGGAAGCCATGTTCTCAATTAGTTGCTTAGCTGTAGCTGGGGTTATGTTACCAAGAGCACCACCACTTGCGGCATCAATCATATTTCTATCCATATGGTGCAGGCCTTCATAAAAATACTGTAGAAGGAGATGTTCAGAGATTTAATGGTGAGGGCAGCTTGAACATAGATTCTTGAACCTCTCCCAGTACTCATAGAGGGTCTCCCCAGATTGTTGCTTGATGCTAGAAATTTCCTTCCTTATGGATGTTGTCCTTAAGCAGGGAAGAACTTGGCAAGGAACAATCTCTTCAGGTCATCCCAGCTCGTGATGGACCTGGGTGCTAGGTAGTACAACCAGTCTTTCGCATTGCCCTCCAACGAATGAGGGAAAGCCTTCAAGTATACATGGTCTTCTTGGACATCTACGGGTTTCATGGTGGAACACACGACATGAAACTGGTTCAAGTGTTTGCACGGGTCCTCACCTACAAGGCCATGAAACTTTGGCAATAAGTGTTTTAATCCAGTTTTTAACACATGGAACTTCCTCCTCAGGGTATTGAATGCATAAACTATCATAAGTGAACTCTGGTGCAATGAGCTCACTCATGGTCCTTTCATGAGGTGGAGGAGGTTGAGCCATGTTATAAGTATGAAAATCAGAATGCTCAGAATAAACAGTATGCTCAGAATGCAAGGAATGAGGAGTGTCAGGAGTGTGATAAGAATCAGAAGAGTTAGGAAAAGTCATTGAATATTCAACATGCAAAGATGAATTCCTAAGATGCCTACGTCCTCTGTGGAATGTCCTATCAATCTCAGGGTCAAATGATCGTAATTCACTTGGGTTTCCCCTGGTCATGCACCAAAATACATTAATTCTAGTGATATTGGCATAACATAGGGTATAACTACAAGTATACTCAAACGAACTCCAAATGACTTGAAAATTGGTAGGATTGTCCTTTGAGTGCTCAAACAGAACCACAAAAAAAAAAATCAGATCAAAACTCAAAGTACACGTATTTTTAAAGTTTTTTCAAAAGTGGAAAAAATGAAGAAAAATCACAAAAAACATTGCTAAAATGTAGAAACCTGCATTTTCTGGAGAATCAGAGTTTGCAAACCGGAAAAGCGGTCTTTGGCAAGGTAGGAAATCAAATTCCACCCCAAATGCATATAAAATAATAGTGATTCTGATAACCAGAGCAAAAGTTATGGTCCTTTGAAGTTTCACTAAAAATCAGTCCAAAACTTTTTTGAATCTCTCAACTCAGACCATACCAACTGCTCCAACTATTTTTCCCATCAAGTACAATGTCTTAGAAGTGGGGGGAAAAAATTTCAAGTAAAAACAAGCACTGTAGCTACCAGAACAAAAAATCAGAAGTTAAATGCCAGAATCGGACACTATTCATGCACTATTCACTACTCTAGATGACACTCAGAACAAAAAATCAGAAGTTAAATGCCAGAATCGGACACTATTCATGCACTATTCACTACTCTAGATGACAATATTCATGCGCGTCGCGACACTATTCACTACACTACACAGATAACACACACACAACACGAAAACACACAGAAATATCTACCACAATCAACATTTACCAACTCAACCACACTTGAACTACACACACATACCAAAACACGGAACACAAACACACTGAAAATTTTAGTTTGAACAAAACGATTGGTCCCCAGCAACGACGCCAAATTTGATAGAGGCTGTACCCCACCAAATTAAAACAGATAAAATGCAGTATATGAAAGTTGAACCAAGTCATCTCCCAACGACCAATGATCTTATTCAAAGCCTCAATTTCCAGATGAACACAACACAATAACACAAGGGGGGTTGGCAGATTCCGATTCACAACAAACTTCAATTTGTAGATAAATCTAACAATTATATGAACATGCAATGATTCCTTGATGCAATTGAAAGTCTACCAATCACAGATTACCAAATTAATTGTTCTATTCGAATTTGCTCTCATGAATCCTAAGTAATCAACTAAGCGAAAATTACCATGGATTCATTGTCATTAAGCATAACAAATTTCAGGCAATTAACACCCACAAATTGAAGCAACCTGTGATAGAACCCATAAACATTAAGCATAAATACGAGTCCCTCAATGTGCTCACACTAATTTGAGATTAAGCATGCATAAAAAACGTGTTTATCATAAAAAACACAACCTGAATTCAATGCAACTCCGAATACAACCCAAAATCGATCAACAATCTCATGGTTTCATTTCAATTTCGTCAAGGAATCAATGCAAAAAGCTCAGCTAGACATCAAAATGGAATAATCAAGCACTTGAATTTGAAACAGAACATCAAAATCAAAAACCCTAACTTATGAATTCTTAAAAACGCAAATCAAGAGCAAAAGAGAGATTTCAAAGCTCCAAAGGAATGTAAAACGGTGCTGTGATATATAAATCCGAAAACCCCATCAATGGGTGTTGTTCCAAATCAATAAAATCCACAAAATGAGCTGCCCAAGATAGAAAACGAAATCAAAACGCAAAACCCTCAATGGGTGCTATGAAATGTGCATAAAAACGGTAAAAACTAGGCAAAAACGTGAGAAATTGCAAAAAGCACTTCCATGGAAGCTTGGAGCACGAAAATGGTGGATGGAGAGGTGTAGAAGATGAAGTGTGTGGCTGGTGCCATGCATCCAAACCTAATTCTCGTGGTCCCATCACTTTGCCACTGATATTTACAAAATTGCCATTATGAGCTGCAGAATTACAAAAATGCCACTATTGGGCATCAGATGTTGGCCCATGCACTCAGATGACGTGGAAATGATGTGGAAATGATATGGCAACGATGTGGCAACTCTCTTCAACTGAATATTAATGTCCAAGCTCCAAAATTTGCTTCACCCAAATATCTAAAAATAATTAAAAACGAAAATTAGGCCAAATAATGTGAAATTAGTCCAAATTCGGAACAATGACCCAATAAAGCCCAACAGATGAAAAAACTCTAAAAATGGACAATTAAGCACTGAACAATTGTCAAATGTGTACACAAAGACTAGTGGAATGGAAGAAAATAATGACTCATCACTTTGAAAGGAAAAACTATATGCTAATAAGGAAAAATGTAATTTTTGTACACATGAAGTTGTTTTCCTTGGATTTGTAGTCACATCTAAAGGAGTACATGTTGATGAAGAAAAAGTCAAAGTTATCCGGGAATGGCCTACTCCTTAAAATGTAAGTGGCGTAAGAAGTTTTCATGGTTTGACTAATTTATATAGGCCATTTGTGAAAGATTTTAGTACCATTGCTTCACCATTAAATGACATTTTTAAGAAAGAAGTGGATTTTAAATGGGAAAAAGAACAACAAGATGCTTTTGATAATCTAAAATATAAGCTTACACATGCACTTATCTTAGCTTTACCAAATTTTGAAAAGTCTTTTGAAATATAGTGTAATGCTTCGGTCATTAATGAAATTGTTTCTTTAAGAGATGGCTCTCTTGGTTCTTGGATTAGAACTTTAGATTCTTATCAAGTGTTGAGAACTTGTGGTGAATCTATCTTAAACTTATATTAATCTCGATCGTAGCGTCTTAACTTGTAACACCCCTTTTTCAAGATGTCACGTGTAATTTTATTCCGCCAAAACTTTCAACATAAAACTCTGATACCATCCTATAAAATAGGAAACTTAAAAACATTTTATCTCAAAAACCACTTGCTAAAGTTTTCATCCAAATAAAACTTTATTATCCAAAATAAAGCATTAATAAAATAATCAAACCAGTTCAAGTTGTTAAAACGAAACTTAATACAATTTTTCCAAGTTTAAAACTAAAAAATAATCAAATTATAACATCTTATTCAAAATAAAACATTCCAAATGCTTCACAAAAAAACTCCCAAAAGCTTTCCCACGAGCTACTCGCAACTATGCATCTTCACTAGCATCTGCATCAACATCTGCTCCTGTATAACACACGTTATATGATAATCACACAAATATAAACAACACACAAAAGTAAGGGTAAGCTAACCAGATAAAACATCATACAACAATATACTACCGACATACAACTCACCTTGCATTATCATAACTTATGCATAACCTCAACTAAGATAACAACCCGTCACATGTTCCTATAACCACAAATGCAATCATCAACATATTACCCCCAAGTAATATCAAACAATATGACATTCTCTCATAACCAACCGCTCCACCTTTCCTGCGCAACAATGCCTCTTGGAAAGGGCCTTTCCCCTACTTTCCATTGACTTACAAGCAATATATATATATATATATATATATATATATATATATATATATATATATATATATATATATAATCATACCAAGACCGACAAACACATTCCAAACAAGCAAAACACACCAAATAAACCTCAACACGCAACATACTAGTTGCCCAACAACACTAGTCACCCAATGACCATATAGCCTTGCAAAAAGAGCTCGCCCAATGACCTACTCTCGCCCAACGAACACAACAGTAGTCGCCTAGCGACTTCAGTCGCCCAATGACCACTTTGTCTCGCAATTTTGCTATTAGCCAGAACCAAGCTACTCGCCCAATGACCTCTAGTCCCAACGACCAGTTTGGTTCGCAAAACTCTATCGACTAACAACCATATGTGCCCAAAACACGAAAAAAAGTGTGAAAATACATATTTGCATGCACAAAGTACTTGTTCAACATATCAAACCTCCAAAATATGCACAAAACCAAACACTAAATATCCCATTACCATTTTACTTAACTTTGAGTACCATATATACACATCAATAAAATTCTTATACCAATAACTAATATATACACATCCTTTATCAATTCTTAAAACCACAGGAACAATATTACCTATACTTACAAGGTGCCTATTAATTAAACTTACCAAAATCTTTCGCACCCTATACCCATATTGCACTATAACAGTCTGCACTTACCAATTGGCACATAATTCCATCACCAATTACTTCCAATTTCATATTCATAACACTAAAATATCAAATCCTGAAGCATCAACAGTACAACAAATATTACATACCAAAATAACCATGATCACAACTTGTTGCATACATGAACATGAACAAGGATCAACTCAACTTACCTCTTATGCAAATTCCGCCATCGAAAAATTTCCAACTCAGTTTTCTTCTTTCCAAATAAAAACAATTCTCCAAAGCAACCAACTCATAATAACAAATCCAATTTCTTTACATATGAATGATACCCCAAGGCCATGAATAGGAATGATAAAAAATAAAGAAAAAGATGCCAATCGCAAAGCTAAAATTCCAGCATTATTGCAACAAAAGATAATAGACCAATAATCACTTCCCCATCTTCTGTCATTTTCACCAATAAACATGACAACAATTATAGACACAAAAATATATTTCCTTACACTGCAACATTTATTCCAAAAAATACATTTCATACAACCACCATGAATTTAACCATAAAAAAAAAAACCTTTTTATCATATCACTACGAAAGAAAATACCCCTTTATAATTCTATACTTTAAATGCAACCAATTCTCCATACATGAACACAAAATAAAAATAAAATTAAAAGGGTTAACTCCTCTTATTTGGAATTCCTAAAACAAAAGTTCTCTTATTCTCAATTGAAAATTTCACATACAACCTTTGCTCTTCCCACTTAACGTTGAATCTTCACCTACTAACCCTATTTTTCTCTAAACCCAACGTTAAAATAAACCTTTGTTTTCTCTTATTTTCCTTAATGTCCATGTTAATTCTTGCTACTTTAGCTCCTCACTTAATTCTGCCACTTAATCCACTTAATTTACCTTAAAGATCTATTATGGGACTGTGACTAGATTCGAAGAATTTGCCTTCAACTTTTCACCTTCCTAAGAGCACCACAAAAATACCAAAAAGAAAACCAATATGTATGCATTTTGCTCTAACCAAGGTTTAAACACACTATCACCATCTTCCAAGAAACACTTCAAACCACACTAACTACCACCTTTGTGTTGTCAACCACATGCACCACAAACATTACAATTAATATTTGCACAAATGATGCACTTCAAATAAATTATAAAAAATTATAAAATATAACTCACTCCCATTTCTCACATAAACACTTCCAAAACAATTATAAAAATAATACTTAAGATATAAACACTCCAAATGCACACATCAGGAATCAAACCCATGACCACCAATGGCCACCAATCTATAGCTAAGGCTTTAACCAACTATGCTACACTTCACTTCTATAAGATCATATTTTTATTAATTTAATTAATACTCCTAACATCCCATACCACCTTGAAAACATAATTATTTTTCCTGGGTCTTATATGACTTATCAATCTTGGATTGGATTGTGGCATTTAGACTTATCTTGTTTTGATTTTGGGGTCTATCCTTTTGTTTGGGTTCTTATCAAAGAGGGACCTCTTTGTGGTGAATCTTCCTTTGTTTATTAATCTACTAGATTGTGACGTATTTCATCTTTGTCTTTTTTTGCTTTCTTGATTCTTATTTTAATTGTTTCATTACAGAAGAAATCCGAAGTTAGAAAAGATCGTCATCTTTCCTGTTAGGATTGTATCATTGTCTTATCGCAAATCTTGGACAACGACACCAAAACCTTGTTGATGATCCAATACGAATCTAATTTATCCAATAAGTGCACTGAGTTCAATTGTAGCACAACAAGATCATACCCATTAGAATTTGTTTTGAATAAAACAATAACCTATGATTTATTTATTTGTATTGAAACAACAATAAGAGTTGACAGATTTGAAAGCAGATAATTGCTTAAGGAATAAAGTAGTTGATGTTGATAAGAATGTTGAGATTGAACTTGGCTAATCTTCTACTGCATTGTTATCTACTCGTTTATAAGTTACGTTCATTAGTTTAATGTTCTTGAAAAAAGTGCTCTTTATTGTAATCCTAAATCCATTTTTGGCATTTAGGACCTAAGGTTATTGAACTTAGTGTGATTCCCCAACCCCTGATTAAGTGACTCCTACCATTAAGAATAGGGCTCTATATTTAGCTAAAATAGATAGATTTATTCCTAGAATATAGCAACATTAAAAAATTTGATTGAATCTAAACATAAACTAGTTTTCACTCAATTTAAGTTGATGAGGTAAAATGAGTGATTAAGTCATCAAAGCGATATGCATAAATCAAATAACTAATACGTAAAGTAAGAACATAACATATTTTGGAATCAATAACAATGTAAAGAATTAGAGAAGTTACATTCAATCCCAACAAGAGAGAATGTAGTTGTTCAGGATAATAAATTCAAGTACAAGCAATTGAAGTTGCTATCCTTCTCTCATGGTTCTCCTAACATCTATTACAAAAGTGTCTAAAATAAGAGAGCAAAACTCTATTTTTTATAGAAATTGTCAGGTCTTAATGCTTTCTCCTAGGTGGGTTTTATTTTGGCTTAACCTTTGGTATGATGGTCAACAATGGAGCTTTCCTTCCTTCCTCTGAAGCTTAACCGCCAATTCTGGTGCTTGAGATTTCTTTGCAGTGAAAGTTTCTTCTTTGAGGATTAACACCAATGTCGTTGCTCAATTGCATGACTTACATTTGAATCTTTGCTAAATCATCTTTCCATGTTGAATGTCATCTTTAGGACTCAATGCCATAAGCCTAAATTCCATTAAAATGTCTAAAAAAAATCACAAACACTTTAGTTTTATTGTTTTTTTACTTTTTTATTCCTTATTTTATAATTTAAAGTAAAAGGGGTTTGTTTTGCAAAGAAATATGTAAATTTCATTCATGATAAGTGTTAAAGTAATATGAAATATTACCGTTGTTGCAATTTGGGTCACCACTTTCTTTGATATATGTTACAAGTTTCTTTACTTTTCTTGGAAACTTTACTCTACAATTTACTTTAGTTGTTCATATTATTTATTGCAACTTCTCCTATCATCATACCTCAAGAGTTTGGGATGTCTAAACAAACTTAAGAATGAGACCTTTTATTTAAAATTAATTTTTTGAGTTTTTATTATGCAAAATTATCTATTAAATTTTCATGATTAATTTTATTTAATATTTATTTTTAAATAGACAATAATGCTAATTCGTTTAATCTTTGTTTAGATATTGTTGATCTTAAACAAATTTTTATTATCTTTAGCTTTGAGAAACTCCTTTCGTCTGAAGCAATTAATACCAGAACTGTTCATTGCTTATTTCATTAGAGGTTTCATCTCCATTATCCACCAAATAGTTAAACTCTAACCTAGTTAATAATTCTGCAATCCAAAATCTTCTTACAAAGCTGAATATATCTTGTGGAGCTCTAAAGCACTTTAAACTTTCAAACCTTCAACTCCAAAGGTAATTGTTCTTCTTTTAGGTACTTATCCTCCTTACACCAAGTAAGGGTTGTGCCGGTAGAAGATAGTCTAACGCTCAAGTTAGCCCAATGCGTCAGTAAGTAATAAATGTAGTGATTAATGAAAACGTAATTAATTTACCTCGTGTGAAGTGCAATTTATATTAATATTTATGGGCCCTTACTTGGATGAGTGTGGGCAACGAGGCCTAATTACCTGTGGTTGGTTGTATGTCATTGTGGCCAATTCAATTAGGTTAGTGTCATCCTAGTCGGATAATGAGGGACCAAATACATGTCGGCTCATTAAGCCGACATGTACTCGGTTAGGGGTAATTCTTTCCTAGTCCAGGGGTGACTTAGTCATGTATAGTACACTAGCCCCCTATCTTTAACATTACACGTGTTGAAGGCTTTCTAAGAGTTTTGTGGTGTCAAGCGTCACTAGTCAGTTTCTTATTCATGAATTGTTGATCACAATGTCAGTATCCGGGTCTTAACTTGTTGATCATGGTGCCCGATACTCAATGCTCGGTTTGTTTGTAAAGAAAATTTCTATTTCTTTAGCATTGTGGCCTTATAGGTATAGTAGCCTCCAACCTAAAAAAGTTTAGTGAAGAGGTTATAAAGATTAAGTGATAGATTAGATGCGGTGAGGGAGGTGAAGGGGCAATGAGCTACTATTGGCAGAGAAATGACATAGGATTGGGAAGGTGCAGAGTCGTGACCTTGGTCTTCAAATCTAAAGAGATCTGATAGTTGAGGAGAAGAGGTGGGAAGATGAATGTCACGAAGGTTTGCTATATATAGGAGGCTCATTTGCCTTAATCAAGTACCAAATGCTTGAGAAATTTGCTTTATTGTGGATATCATTGTTAAAGAATTGTCTTATAAGTTTTGATTACTAAAAGGTATGTCACATAACAGTTTAAATATGGGTTTCGGGGAGGGGTTGGATAGTGAAAGTAGTAGCCACAACGAGAGTAGATGGATCACGATGTGGGTATGAATGGGTAGACTCTATGGTAAGGAAAAAATTTTATGTGTTTAGGTGGTTAAGGATCTTCAAATCTTGGATGAATACTATATGTATCATTGAAGAGGGTGGGTGTTGTAGACAATGTTTGTCATGCCCGGGAATGGTATGATGAGGAATTCATTTATGTATATATGTTTTTATTCCCATAGCTTTACATTTGATTACTATTTGACAAGTTCCCCATGGGTATTCTTCGTATTCTAATTGTTGCGCCAACACAAATCCATCCCAAAACTTGTGATTGTCTTTAGGCATTTAGGTTAGTATGTTAGAGACTTTATCTGTCCCTGTCACCAAAGTGCCTTTTTCATTTCTAGGAGGTCAGAGACTCTATGCATAATTTGACAGGTCCTGATGAAATACCTTAGCCAAGGGACCTAGAACTAGAGCTATGGCTAGGAGGATATAAGAAGATTGGGCCTCCTCTAAGCATCCAAGGCCTAAGTTGATGTTTAGTTAGGCTAAGTGGGATTGAAAACCTAGCCTAAGTTTCTATCTTTGTAAATATTACATTAGGAGTTAATTTTGAGCTTTGTATTCTAGGCCCAGTACAATAAGGTTTTCATTGGGCCATGTATTAGGCTTTGGAGGAAATTGGGCTTTAGAAGCATTCTGGACCAAAAAAAGAGTCTAGCCTAAACTTTGGGCCTTTGGTGGAGCGCATTTCACCAAGGATTCTAGATCCTTCATGCGCATAACTTGCTTACCAAGCTTGTAGCTAGCACCTCTATGCAAGGAAAGGGTAACTTGCTTAGGTTGCCAGTCATACCTCCCACATGCTCCTTTTGACTCCAAAATTCAACTTTCCAGCACCAATTTTCGCTCTTATTTTTAGAGACTCCTAGCTCTACTTTTCTCCTATAAATTGAGGAGCTTACTTCATGTAATATTAGCTTGAATTTGAGTAATAAAATGCAGCCCAATTATGTGCTCAACCTCTCTTTTAAGCTCACCTTAGAGTAAACTCCTCTCTAGTTTACTCTAGCCTATTTCCATAAGAGTTGACCCCACCTCTCTCTAGGAGCTTCGCTAAATTGAACCAATCTTAATCCTTTCAACTTCTTGTACTTTGCTTTTGTGTGTCTCATCCATGCCATGGAGGCTTCGTCATCTTTTCAAGGACTCCAATATAGAAGATGAACTCATCTGGTCCGATAGTGGACACATCTAAGCTTGAGAAAAAGAAAAAGGAAAAGAAGATTTGTGCCCTCAACACAATGAGGCATTGGGAAAGATTAAGGGCTAAGCTTCTTGGACAAGGTGGTGGTTTCACTTCGAGGAACAGAGCTAACGACTTGATGTTTTGGAGAGCCCACTCATCACCATGCACAAACGCGTACATATATGCTTGAATGAAAGTGAACTGAAAATGGTATAGGAGGTTAAGTTGGCCACTATTGTTCGTGCGCTATTGGGGGGTCGATCGTTGATGCTCGACTAGAGGATAGCGAACTTGCTATAGAAGGAAATGGTGGTTGGATAGAAAAAAATTATGGTTGAGGACTTGGCCATCTTGTAGAAGTAGTTTAATGATTCTAAGGAGGCATGAGCTAAGGAGAAGAAGGCTTTGGAGGATAAAGAGAAAAAATTGGGGGCATGGAAGACCAGGTGTCTGGATTTGGAGAAGAAGACTAAGAATAAAGGGAAAAAGCTAAAGAAAGGGATTGACGATTTGAAGAAGGCCATTGACGATGACAGGGAGCCTCAGGAAAGACTCGAGGCTTACTTGGTTGGGCTGCAAAAGTATATCATAACAGAGCACACGAACGACTTCAACAAGGATTTGAGGTAGGTCGAGTTCTTGTATTAAGAAGTTTCGACCAAGGATACATAGTTTGATGTGAACAAGGACATCTTCGGAGGTCATATGTTGGATGTGGATGAAAAAACGACCACTAAGGCAATTGAAAAGATAGTGATGGCAAAATTTTGTACATGCTGAGCGGTGATAGTTGCCAAAGGGTAGGCCAAAATCCATTTAGTGAAATAGTGAACACTGACCAATAAAACCTTGACTTGACCCTTCCTTAAAGTAAAAGGGCCTAGTATGTCCATCTCGTACTTTGCAAAAGGTCATGGAGAGATGATATGGTGTAGCTCTTCTTGCTTGTCGTGTATGACATTGTCATACTTCTATCAAGGTATACACTTCTTAATATACTCACCACAGTTCGCCTCCATAGTTGACTATAAGTAATTGACTCGAAGGACTTGTGCCACCATCGTTCTCACGTAAGAATTATACCCAAAGATACCTTGTTGTAATTCACATAGGACGTAGTCGGCATAATCGACTCGAAGTGAACTTTGAATACTTCTTAAGAAAATTTATCATGAGCCTAATTTTATCAACTGGTCATGGGAGGAAATGGGAAATGGTCATTAACCTTTGTATGAGACACTAAACTTCCTTTACATTCTTTAGGCTCCTCATGCTAAATACAATCTGACACTTTTCGTGGTTCAACTTAATGCCTCTATGTGTCAACATGAACCATAGGAACTTGCCTTTGTCTACTCGAAACACACATTTCTTCAAATTAAGGCATAGGTTGTACTCTCGTAGGGTCGAGAATACATTAGACAAATCTTTGGAATGCTGGGTCGGGGTGGGGGACTTTACCACCATATCATCGACATAAACTTCAACACTTTTACTGATTAGGTGCTTGAACACCCTATCCTCGAGCCTTTGGTATGTCACCCCAACATTTTTAGTCCAAAAGGCATGACCTTGTAATGGTAGTTGGCCTCTTCCGGGATGAAGACGATCTTCAACTTATCATCTTCAGCAATTGGAATTCGATCATACCCCGAGCAAGCGTCCAAGAAATTTAGCACATTTTGGTTGGCTGATCCATCCCCTAGCCATTCAATGTCAAGTAAAAGGTAGGCGTCCTTAGGGCACACCTTATTCAATTTTGTGTAATCCACACATATCCGTCATGTTTCACTGGCTTTCTTTACCAACACAACATTAGCCAACCATGTGTATCGTGCCTCCTTAACAAACCTAGCTTGTAAAAGCTTATTTGTCTCAAATTTAGTAGCTATTCTTATTTGATACGATCCTAACCGAAAAAAAGACGATATTTTCTGACTTTGAATTTCTTCTATAAAATAAATAAAAAAGAACTCGAAATAAGACAAAGACGGAATGCGCCATAATTTATTAGATTGATAGGTAAAGGAAGATTGGCCACAAAGAGGTCCCTCTTTGATAAGAATCAAAGGATAGACGCCACAATTAAAGATAGATAAGTCAAGACACCACAATTCAATCCAAGATTGATAAGTCAAAACACAACAATCCAATCCAGGATTGATAAGTCAAAACGCCACGATCAAGATTGACAAGTCTAAAGGTAGTTTCACACAAAGTTTTTAATCTCTGATAAAAATCTAAAGTTCTAATCCAAAACTAAGAGAGCCCTCTCATAAAGAAACAATTTCATTAATGACTAAAGTGCTTACAAAAGTTATGAAAATGTGAACAAATAGACTTGCCTAGGACTCTAAGGATATGCTCAACAATAAAGGCCCGACAATGAACTTAAGAAAATAAAAAAGGAATTTAAAACGCGTCTTGTCGCCCAGCAAAGGATGATTCATCCATTGAGCATTCGCTTAGCGATCCAAGTCACATAGAGACAATTACAATTCTAAAAAATGTTTGCTTAGTGACTAATGTTCGCCCACCGAACGTAAAATTCACAATTATATTCTAAAAGTGAACCACAAGCTATGATCTTCAGGTTTTGGGGACTTTCAACTTCTTGTATCATCATGATGCTTAAAGATATTTGTTCTTCCATCCTTTGACTTTTTGACCTTGTGATAGGTCCTGTATCACACCTAGCCGGTTTCGCTAGCATACCAACACAACCAACACATATCACCCTTGACTGACAACTCATATCGGACAAGGCTAGGGGACTGGTGTACCACACCTAGCCAAATTCGACCAAATAAGTAGACAATGTGTATATCAAGGTAGCCAAGTTCCCAGCCTAGGCCGAGTTAGCCTAAACTTGTACCGATTTTAACCTAAACTAAACATCTAAAGGAACAACCTGCATCTCATATCACAAACATAAGCTATCAAGACAAGTAGCCGGCCTAGACCGACTATTCCAACATATCCGGTAAGATTAGAACCTAGGCCGACCACTCCAATGAACTCAGCATAATAGAAGCCCCCGCGTTCAATAAACCTTAAGGGCCTGGGTTAGGACCCAAGCCCACTCACAGCCCAAGTTAGAGCCCAAGTCAAGGCCCAGCCCATGAGATGGTCAGACATTATTAATGCTCTATAAATACACGTGGACCCTAGCAATTAAAGGTACACATTCAATAATCACTGATTTGACTCCCTGAGAGCTTTGACTTACTTGAGCTTCGGAGAATCTTCTGCAAGTAACCCCTCCTGGGTTCAAGCTGACATGTATCAACCAGGAAGAGGTCAATCGAAGAGATAGCGGACTACATGGTAATGTGACGCTTGTGCCTAACTTATTTGTTCTCTGCAGGAACAGGTCCCTTAAATTGCCATGGTTCTTGTCAACACCCGATTTCGTTAGAACAAATAAAATGTATTTTTTAAAAATTAAAAAAATAGAAAAAAATAATAATGGATAAACAAAGATGATTGAAATAAAGTTTGTAAAAAAGAAAACTAAGATTTTTAAAATTAATTAATTAATTAATTAGTTAATTAAAAATTGAAAATCATAGCCATCCATTTTTTTACTACAACACACATCCTATTTTTCTCGATTCTTACCACCCTCTTTCTTTTCTAAAAACAAACCGATCACTCACTTCTCTCTCTACCCACACCCCTCACTTTTTCTTCTTTTACACCCCAAAACTCTCACCATTCTCTAGATGCCACGTGGCATCCCACTCCCACCCAACTTACACAATAATTCACTCACACACTAAATCACTCACCACTCGGTATTCACTAATTCACTCACCTTACTGACGCACACACTCACAATTCACGCTCCCCTCACTGACGCACACACTCAAAATTCACTCACCTCACTCACCCACACACTCACGGTTTTTTCACACACACCGTACACGAAACACACCTCACTGTTCACACTCACTTAATCACAAAACCACTACACACAAAAGAGGACACACACGAAAAACAGGCGACAACTCTCTTCTCTAAAAGAAAAAAGAAAAAGGAAGGAAACATTCACTCTCTGATATTCACCTCATGGCCTAAACCACCATTGTTTCATTTTTTGCCCCAATCCTTTCACGCACCAACTGTAAACGAAACCGGGGCTCACCTTCTCCACTCTTTCACACTTCACACCACCAGTGCTTGCGCCAAGCTTGGATTTCCGGCAACGGGAACTAGAGGCACTGCGAGGCGTGAAGGTTGTCAGCCGAGAGGTCCATCTCCTATTCTCCCTTCTTATCTGTTTCGATTATTATTTGAATTCATCAGTTGAAGTTGATTGGCATCCAAATTGATTGTATCTTGAACCTGATGAGATTGTATTGCAGTTGTAGGTTTATTGATTAACTTTGAGTGAACATTCGAGTTGTTTTGGTTGAAAAATTGTATAACCTATGCTTGCACTTTATGATTTTGGGTTTCAGTCGGCTCAGTTTAGGGTTAAATGTATTGAACATTGTGGTTGAGCTTGTACAAATCTGAGTTTCGTTTTCTAATATGAAGATAACGGTGGAGTTTTGGCCCCTACGATGATTATTGTTATTTGGAAACTAAATTAGAGATACTTGAATTAATTGCTGAAGTGACTATGTAATTTTGTTGGTATGATTGAGTGCTGATGTTTAATTGCGGATCAAATTGTGCCATTTATGTTTTGTTTTGTTGATAACTGTCATCTCGGATAATCTTATTTGAATCTACTTTTTGTATTGACATTTTGATTGGAGTTGGATTGTTGACGGGGAACATAATTGGTTACTCTGATTTTGTTTGAATTTGCTTTATTGAGTTTATGTTTGAATTGTGATAATGTAATAGATTGATTTGAAATCCAATGACAAATGTTTTATTATTAAGTGTGGTTGGAGACAAGGCATCTAAATTGAAACAGGAATCACAAGTGCAAGTGTTTGGGAAATATGGTTCGTAAAGTCTTGATACTTTTTAGTTGCATTTAAAACCATAACTTAATTTTGTCTCAAGCCCATTTCGTTTGGTAGAATTAATGTGCTACTTTGAAACAATGAAATATACTATGATGTACTTTATATTCGCAAGTGTTAGTTTATTCATGTGATAAATTGAAATGGAATGCATGGGCTTTTAATACACTATTGATTTTGATGATGATTAGATGGGACTCATGTTTTTTTTAGAAAATATAATAATGGTTGGATGAAATTGCATGGCCTTTATATGTTAGTTTGAAATAGGAGCGTATATGGTTATCAGGTTTGACTTTATAATTAATTGGTACTTGTGCATAAATAGACCTAATTGCATTTTGGTAGCAATATAAAGTAGTTTAAAGTCTACTTATAAAAATTTGCTAATATTAAATATAATGTTTCTCTTCCCTTCTCATTTTTTTAATTTCATACGTTTAAATTTTGAAAGGTTGGATATCCGTATGGTCATCCACATCGTCTGGTATCCAATCTTGTTATCCGATTTTTTTTTTCAAAGACAAGTTTTTGGGATGTTGTATGATCGTCTTTCATCTAACATCCCCATAATAAAAGTTTGAGTATTTGTACGATCATCCGATCGTTTAATAATCGAATATTTACCTCGACCTTTAAAAATAGTTTTTGGAATATTTGTATGGTTGTTTGTCATCTAATATCTCCATAATAAAAGTCTGAGTACTTGTGTGATCGTCCGCATCGTTCTAGTACTCGGTACCTTTCATTCTATTAAAAATTCTAAAAACCTTATTATAAAAATTTCAAAATAAAAATATCAACACTCATTCATTTAAGTCCAATTTTCACTAGCATTCCCTTTCATTCATGTCCAGCTCCTACCGGCACACTTTCACAATTTTTTATAAAAAGAACTATGTAACATTGATTCTCTATTACGAATAGAGATTCATATGAGCGAGGAATTATCCTTGTTGGACCCTTTAAAATAAAAAAAAAATTGTTTCTTTTCTATATTATTTTCTTATTATTTTTGGGAAATTAAACATCTTGAAAACCACATCATCTTGGTATATCTAATTAAAGGTACCACTTTTGAGCGGGTGGTGTAGGGTGCTAATACCTTCCCTATGTCGTAACCGACTCTAGATTTAAAATTCGATTTTTTTAGACCACATGTTTTATTTTACAGTTTTTCTATAGTTTTCCATAATAAACTATGATGGCGACTTTCAAAAGTTTATTTTATTTTATTTTTTCGAGTTAGCTATATCCGATAGCGATTTAGGTTGCGACAATTCCTTTTCAAGTTCTTATATATGTCTAGGATAGTCCTCTATCATACCTTCCTACCTAAAGCGAAATTGTCCTCAATTTTGTGTAACCTGAAGATTCATTTACCTTTGTATTGAATTAAGAGATAGTCCTCTATCATGTCATCCTTTTTGTAGAAAATTTATCCTCAAATTTGTGTCACTTGAATATTCTTTTCCCTCAGGTTTGGTAGTGTTAGAATGATGTAGGATTATCTTGTTCCATTTTAAGATTAATGTATATGGTGTGAGTTGATTAAGAAAGCTAAGTAAAATCCCTACTAGACATTAAGATAGAATGATATCTAGATGTGAAGGTTCCTTTCACAAGGCTTAAGAGAAAATGATGGATTGATTAAAAACAATTAAGAATGGAAAACACATAAAAAGAGTAAAACTCGAGACACACACAAAGGAAGAAGAAAGCATAAAATAGAAAGGAAAGGAATGGTAAAAATGTAAGAACCACGCTACTACAAGGCTAGGCTAGAAGCCATGTCAACCTTGAAGATGAGTGGATGTGTGCCGCCACTTAAGTCTAGACCCAAGATAAGGAGGAAAAATCTCACAAATAGTTGAAAGACAAAGGTGTATAATTTCTCCAAAATGTTCAACCTCTTTTACAAGTGTTAGAGGACCCCTTATATAGAAGTGTTTAGGGGTCTCTAAGCAAAAGCACAAAGTTCTAAAAAGGATGATAATGCAAATAACAAAACTTAGAGTCTAGAAAGTAGGTCAACAAAGGAGTACATGGACACATTCTAGAAGCTTTCTTGGCCAAGGTAAGGTGATGCTCCTTCTAAATGTTTCTAGACTTCTTGGTGGCCAAGACATGTGGTCATCCTTTCTAGATGTTTTTGGAAAGCTTTGCTCCTTCTCTCTCCTCCACATGTGCTCTCCAAAAGCCATATAAAAATGCGCCATTTGTCTCTCCATGTGTCACATAATAATGAACCTACAAAAAAAGTTAAAATAGATTAGCATGTTGGCTTAGGTTAAGCTAATCTTGAGTCAACAAGTCAACCTTAGACCAAGGTCAACAAGTCCACTAAGAAAAGTTAACTAAGCCAACTTTAGGGAATTCAAACTAAGGAAAATAAAAGCAAAGGAATGGATTAAGGAACTTCCTTTCTTCTAAGCATGTGTCATGGGCCATCATCCTTGGTAGGGATCAAGCCTTCATCATAGAAGTAGCTCACCCATTTGGAGAGAATTTGACCAAAATTCTAGAAGATCTTACAATGTACACCAACATAAATGAAAAGACACAATACTAAAATAATCAAAAAGTAGATATTATATGACAATGAGATTTAAATTCTGGAAGAAGCCAATATCTTATTATTAAAGATTATCGAGGTCTAACTCCAAGGTCAAATACCCACTTGTAACAAACATCAAACAATTTTAAAGTAAAAATATAATGATCATAGGTACTTCAAATGATAATATAAGAACAAATGATATTGTGTCGATTAATAACCAAATTATAAGTACGACTTTGGCTATCCATTGGTTTGTTGGGAATATAGAATAAACTAACTCATGTGTATATTTTCCCAAACTTGCATCTTTACCCATAGGTTGGTTGAAACTAGATAAAAAAAACTAAGTCATGTGTAGATATTTCTAAGCTTGTGTCCAAACTAAAATAATGATTTTGAATATTGAAAGTAATTTACAAACAAATAAGTATATTATCAAATACAAGTTTATCAGTTTGAAGCTTGTATCTTCCTTTGTTGTAACTCTTTCTTCAGTCCATTGTTGAAGCCATTGTTCCTTGATAAACAATTCTTTCCTAGAAAACAAGACAAAATGAGGTCAATTAGAATGTGCTTTTAATATTATTTCAGAATACTCTCTTGTTTCTTTCTATTTTCTTTCTCTTCTCTCTTTTTCTTTTTTTCTCTTAGTAATGGGCATTATCATGTTTTTATTTTATTTATTTTAATGTTTTATTGTTATTTTACCTTTGAGTTTCTTTTTAATATTTCAGGTTTTATTCAATAAAAGTGGAAAAGATAAACATTTGGTATGATATCTGGACTTGTCCACTGTATTATTTGTGTGATTTGGTACACCTTCCAATCACGTAACAAGCTTTTGGCATTGTTGTCGAGGACTAAAGTTTGGTTTAGTTTAATTGTGTTTGTTTACTGATTTAGGTTTTATTTATTTATTTTATTTATTTAAGAAAAAATGGCTTTATTGTTCTACACTGTCTTTATTATTCTATATAGTTTAATGCGCCTTTCTAGTTTTCTTCATTATCCATGAGATGCAAGGTTTCAGCTAATCAACTACTCTACGGTCCAAAAGATTGAAAGAACAACTTAAAGAAACAACAATATCAAGAGAAGACTATTTAAGGAAGCACAAGAAGATTCCCTTATAATTGTAGAAAGTACACAAGATTTCTCTTATCATGCACATATCCAACCATCAGATCATTACAAAGAGGTGGATATGGCCGGAACAGGTGAAGTACAACGTACTTTGGGAGATTGTGCCACATTCATGGGTCCACTCAATTTTAATAACAATGCTAGGCCAACCATAACTAAACCAAATATGGAGATGAAACCTGCATGTATACATTTAGTGTAGAGTAATCAATTTGACGGGTTATAACATGAAAACCCATATAATCACTTGGCCATGTTTCTGGAAATTTGCAACATGGTGAAAATCAACAAGGTACCTGATAATGTTATTCGCTTGAGTTTGTTTCCTTTTTCTTTGACAAGGAATGCAAAGGTATGGCTGCACTCTTTCCCTGAAAATCAGGGAAGGCAGGAGATAACATCATTCCAACAAGACTATGAAGAATCCTTGAGCCAAACATGGGAACGATTAAAGGGGTTGTTGAGGAAGAAGCCAATGCATGGATTTAATGATCTAACCCAAATTAACATCTTTTTAAGAGGACTTAGAGCACAAACTAAGTTGATGTTGGATTCCTCAACTGGAGGTATTATCAAATCCAAAACACTTGCACAAGCCAAAACATTGATCGAAAACATGGCTTCTAATAATTATGAGGTGCAAAATAAGCACAAACAACTTCAGAAGAAGAGAGTATTAGAGCTCCAGACTCATGTTAACTTAAAACATGCTAATGAAAAAATAGATGGAGGCACTTATGATGATGAAGATGTGACCATCTCATCAAGTTCCAAGGAGGCCAACCCTAGGAGGATCACTAGGAGCATGAAAAAAGGGAAGTCATTATCCTCTCTATCTTTATTTTGCATTTCTTTAATTTTAATTTCTTGAAGTTTGTTGTGGTTGACCTTGACTTAAGGGTTGACTTGTTGACCCAAGATTAGCTTAACCTTAAACCAACATGCTAATAAATTTCTTAATTTGCTTTTGTAGGAATAAGAAAGGAGGAGGACCACATAGGAGACAATTGGCGTCCTAAGGAAGAGAGAGAAGGAACAAGACTTTCTAGAAGACCCTAGAAAGGGGCGACCCACATGCCTTGGACACCAAGACTTCTAGAAAGTTCTAGAACCCTCCTTTAGGAGCCTTGGCCATGAAGACTTGCCACCTAGATGGCTTGGACGAAAATTCACCTAGGTACACCTTAGGATGACCTACTTAGTAGAACATGTTAGGTTTCTTTTGTAATCCTTTAACTTAGTTGTTTTGCTAAGGGGCCCCTAGACTTGTCTATTTAAGGGGACCTCTAACACTTGTACAAAGGTTGAACATTTTGGAGAAATTAAACACCTTTGTGTATCAACCATTGTGAGAGTCTTCCTCCCTAGGGAGTGAATGCTTTTAAGCCTTGTCTTGAATCTTGATTCAAGTGGCGGCACACATCCACTCATCTTCAAGGTTCCCATGACTTCTTCTAGCCTAGCCTTGTAGTGATGTGTTTCTCACATTTTTATCATTCTTTTCCTTTCCATTTTAAGCTTTCTTCTTCATTTGCCTGTGTGACTTGGGTTTTACTCTTTTTTATGTGTTGTCCACTCTTGTTTGTTTTGAATTAATCCATTATTCTCTTCTCTAGGACCTTGGGAAGGAACCTTCACATCTAGATAGCTTGCTATCTAAATGTCCAGTGGAATAAGATAATCCAACATCATATGAAGAAGTTATCGTCATTGCCACAAGAAATCCAAAATGCTTCCTAAGTGCAACACCAACAACTGATGCAAAGTTGTGTTTTATATGAAGAAGATCATGCAAATGGGCAATGGGTTGTGCAAAGTCAACCACAAGAGGATGTCAATTACATGGGAAATCAAAAACTGCCAAGGAAACTACAAAATTTTCAATCAAGGATGGAAGTCTCATCCTAGCATGGGATAACTAGACCATCCAATAAGCAACAACAACAACAACCCTCCTTGTACGAAAGGCAAACAAAGTTGGAAGAGACACTCCAACAATTCATGCAAGTGTCTCTTTCAAATCACAAGAGCACGAAAGCCTTTATTCGTAATCTAGAAACACAACTGGGTCAATTGGCAAAAATGGTAGAGGAGAAACTTGCGAAAATTTTTACAACCAATATAGAGGTGCACCTAAAAGAGCATTGTAATGTTATCACAACGAGGAGTGGTAACGTGTATAAGGAAAGAGAGAAAAAAGAGGAAGACAATGATAGTGGAGAAATAACGATAGAAAGAAAAATAGAAAATGAAAAAAAGAAGGAGAAAATCGAGAAAAGAAAAGAATAAAAGGTGGAGAAAATCCTTCCATATTCTCTAGTACCATCCAAGAAAGATAAGGATAAGTAGTTTGCTCATTTCATGTAGATCTTCAAGCAATTGGAAATTAAAATTTCTTTCTCTAAAGCAATACGACAGATGTCGGCATACGGTAAATTTTTAAAAAATTTATTGACAAAGAAGAGGAAGTACATAGAAAAATACACCATTGAGGTCCAAGGAAACTACAACACAATCATTCAAAAGACTTTCCCTCTAAAGTTCAAAGATCCTGGTAGCTTCATGATCCCTTGTACAATTGAGAATTTGGCTATTGCGAAGGCGTTAATTGACTTGGGAGCTAGCATTAGTTTGATGCCCTTATCTATGCTTAAGAAAATTGAAGGCCTCAAAGTCAAACCAACAAGGATGAATTTACAACTTACGGATTGATCAATTAAATGTCCCTATGCAGTTGTTGAGGATGTATTGGTATAGGTGGACAAGTTCACTTATCCACTGGATTTCGTCATACTTGATATGAAGGAGGATATTCAGGTTCCTCTCATACTTGGAAGACCATTCATGAAAATTGTCTAAGTTATAATAGATGTTGATGGCGACAAGCTCAAACTCAGAGACCAAGAGGAGGAAGTAAATTTCAATATGTCTAAAGATACCCATAATCCGGAATCAAAGGATATCCATGCCGTTAATGAAGTTTTATCTATGACAGTTAGCCAGGTCATGTTTTGAGGTTGCTGAAAAAAATGTTCACATTAGTTTTCTCCACAATAGAAAACAGAAAAGGATCATCCTTCGGGTAGAGAAAAAGAAGTTCTCGTTAATCCCCACACTTTGGAAGAGAATGAATTCAGATTGGGCCAGCCTATTGTATTAAAGAAGTTTAAATGGAAATTCTTTTCTACTAAAATGAAGAAAAAGTGGTCGAGTCTATAGGTTATTAAAAATATCAAAGCTTATGGGAAGGTCGAGATTGAGAAGCCATATTCTGGAACAACAAAATTAATGATCAGTAAAAAGCTATAACCACATAGGTGTGAATAGAAGAATCACACCAAAAGAACTGATCATGAAACCGTGCTTATGAAGGGTCGAGCTATCAAATGTTAAACTAACGCTTACTGGGAGGCAACACGGCATTTTAATTTTGCATTTTAGTTAAAAAAAATAGTTTCGATTTGCTAGGCGAACACATTCGCCCAACAAAGAAGCCTCGCCTAGCGAATCAAGGAGTTTTGCAAATCCATTCGTCGAGTGAAAAAGCTCGTCGAACAAGCACTTGCTCTCTATATTTAGGTTGTGCAGTGAATTAATTCACCTAGCGAGTCATTTTTTCTCACGTAGTGAAGAACAAGGTTTTTCTTGATTTGTATTTTTGCTTTGAGTCATTTTAATTATTGTCTTTTGTTCTCCATTTTATTTTTGAGTGTGTGTGTGTGTGTGTGTGTGTGTTTGCCATTATGTTAAGCTTCATAATCATATCTCAATGTGCATTGTCAACTGGTGTAATGACCAATTAAAATGAAATAGACATGATTGTTATTCATCTTTATTGTGCATACTGATTGGAATATTTTGAAGAGCTTTGAGTGAAAGATAGTTTGGTATGATATGATAGTTAGTCCTTCTTCAAATATGAGAGTGAAATTAGACTTTTGAAAAAATTTTAGTAATGTGAACTTATATGTAGAGAGATGTAAGGGGAGTAGTTATTGTCATAAAATTAATTTTTGCTTGATTCTTGTTAATGAAATCACATAATTGGTTAGAAACGATAAATGCATTGTTTGGTATGTAAATCCACTTAACCAAATAACCAACCCAAAAGTTACTTATATGTTGTTACCCTCTTTGAGCCTAACTATTTCATTCTTTACCCTTAGCCCTGAAAGAAAATATATCTTGTCCCACACCTTAGCACAGAGAACATGTACATGTTAAGTGAAAAAAGGGTATGAGATGAGATCAATTTGGGGTAGGATGTAAACATGATACAACCTATCAGGGTATCAAATTGAATAAGTTTGGGGTAGGCTTTTCTAAACAAACCCTACCCTAAAGAAGTGAATAAGTTTGGGTTAGACTTTTGAACTTGAATCAAGTGGATGATAAATATATATATATATATATATATATATGAGATGGAATCATATGAATGGTGCATTGGGCCATGAAGTTAGGCAACAATTACGGAATAAGTATGATTGAATCTGAATAATGCTGGATTAAGTTAGGATCAGTTTTGGGTGCAAAAACAGTCAGGGGTACGCAACTGATATAGTGCATGGCGGTAAGATGTGCTCTGCCAAGCGATAGACCCTAAACAATGGGTCTGGGAGAGGCTTGGTGCCTAGTGGCAATGGTGTCCCGCTAAGCGGTCTGCACGATAATTTTGCCTGACGACGCTTAGGCTGTGCCAAACAATAACGCTGCAAGTAATGGGTTAAGTGTGTTGCTTGTACGTAGTGAATGCGAGACTTGGATTGGGAGATGTTGTGCCATGAGCGGGTAGGTTCATGGATGGTGGTAGACACGTGATGATATCAGCGGGGAGGTTCATATCTTGTTACTCTCGTGTGGGGATACGAGCAGGGAGGTTTGTATGTTTCGTGCTCACACTTGAGAGATGCTATGAACGGGGAGGTTCGTATTTGGTGGATCACGTGTGTTGGACTACGGACGGGTAGGTCTGTAGAGCAAGACTACGAGCGGGGAGGTTTGTAGAGCAGGACTACGAGCGGGGAGTGTTGACATGAGAAGCCAAGGTGGTATGCTTCTTGAAGATTTGATAAAGATTTAATGAATCCCTTTTGAACTATCTTGAAGCCATTATCATTGGAATGAAGCCTACATTGATGAAGGAAAAGAGATTTGATGGTATTCATGTTGATCAAGGTTGGAACGTGTGCCCTCCACATAATTACATCATTAAAAAAGTGTATTTGATGTTTGTAATTCATATTGTACACCTTGTAGCATTAATTAGATGTATTTGGTCTTTGTTATGTTTTTTAATCTGTTGAATGGTTTTTCAATAGGTTAAAATGTGTATTTTAATCTGTTGAATGGTTTTTCAACAGGTCAACCTGTTGAATTTCGTAACAGTTTGATTATAAGAGCTATGATTTTCGAAAGAGAGTTATTCTGACCATTTTTTAGCGCGAAATTGTTTTGGAAACTTGTGGAAATTCTCTCCTTCATGATCATACAATTTGCAGCAGTTGAAGATTGATCTTGGATCAATTCTTGAAGCTTTTGGCTTGATTTGGAGCTTGAAGAAAGTGTTTTATGGTAGGCTGGGTTGTGCTCCCACTCAGGTTTGATCTTTCTCAAGCTTTGTGTGTGTGCCTAGTAGTTTTCTAGGTCTACAAGAGGGTTCTTGATGTGCTGGTGTGACTCTTGTGTGATTCAAGAGTCTTTTATGTCATTTTTGCATATTTTGAAAGTGTAAGGGTGGATACTTTGTAAATCTTTTGAAATAGTGCAAAGTCAAGCTCAGGTTGCCTTGACAAACTAGATGTAGCTCATGTTTGAGTGAACCAGTATAAAAATCTCATGGTCTCCTCTTTTCTCTAACCTTTCTCTCTTGCATATTCATTTTAAAGTTTCAAGAACTTGTGTTTTAATCATCTTTTTCATGTTCTTGCATGTTTTCATGACATCTGCAGTATTGAGCATGTTTGCAAATCATTTAGAACTTATCTTGATCATTCTTCTGCATTGTTCCTGGTTTAAAACTCGAATATACATTTCGGTATTTTTCTCAGTATATTAGTCGACTACTTTTTTTGTTTCAATTGGTTGATTATACCATAACAGAATCTGTTTAGTAAAATCAATTGATTAACTCTATTTTTGACTGATTGAAAGTATACAGTTCAGTAGGGTTTGCATCCTAACTTGGTGATCTAATTGATTTAGTTAAAGGTGGTTTTTAGCTTTCAAAGATAGCCTAAATTTTTAACTAGCCAATTCAACCCCCCTTCCTTCTTGGCATTTCAACCATTTCAAAACTAACAATGAGGTTCGTAGATGCAGAATCACGAGCGGGCAGGTTTGTGTGAGCATTATAAATCTTGACTCCAAGATTAACTATTTGTGTGAATTGAAGGTTAAAAAGCCTTGGGGTATTAAGGTCTTGGCCAAGAACTAATTAGAATAAAACAGTGGAGTGTATTTTAATTTATATTAACTGATATGTTATGTATTTATGAGTTCATCCTTTTTGTTTGTGTTTTGCGATGATTGTGTGATTTATCATACAGGAGTAGATGATATTCCAAGTGATGTTGTTGATGCATAGCGACGGAGTGAGGGCTAACTTGGAGACTCTTGAGTTAGGAATTTTATTATGTTTCTTTTATTTCGTCGAATTTTGGAACTTGTAATAACTTTACTACTCTCGCTTTATTTAAATTATGGCGCGTTGAATAATGTTTCAATTTCCCGCATTTGGGATTAATAAAATTTTGATGTTAGATTTTTCAATTCTTATTTATTTATTTTAATTAAGTAATTTCCAGTAAGGACGTTGCAGTAATGAGGCTTAGCAAGAAGAAATATGGTTTTCAGGAATTCAAAAACACCATTGAGTCGAAGAGAACAACTAAATGTAAATAATTCATAGTATTCTAGTATTCTCTACAAAATAATTTTGCCATAAATTTTCATATACTTCTCATAACACAACCCATTTTTATCACATGGAATTGTCGTCTTTTCTTTTCTTTCTCTTTTCTTTTCCTAGGGTAGGGTTTTTACAAAAGCCTAGCCTAAATTATTCAATCTCATACCCTGGTAAGGGGTTTATACCCTACCCCAAACTGATCAAGGAATGACTAAAAACAAACATATCAAACTACCTCACAATCAATGTATGCCACAAGTTATCCCAACTATATGCAAAATTATGAGACATGAAAATGATTGCTCAAACATATTCTAACTCAGTTGACCATCCAAACATTCCATTCATATAGTTGAGGAATAGTATATGTTAAAGGCTTCAATGAGATTGGGTTTCATGATTTAGTTCAAAGGGAAAAAACCAAACAATATACTTCTAATTCCTTCTCTAGCATTTACACCTATTGTAACAAGTTGTAATGTCTTACCGATAAGTCTAAACTTGAATCATAAAAACCATATGTCTAACAATTTTTATTATAAGTTCGCATTAATAATCATGATTATGATGTTATGAATGAATAAATGTTCCACTTCTATTTCCAACATGTGAAATCTATTAGTTGTTCTGTCCTAATCAGGTTTCCCATACTTTCTTTTAGTCAACAAGTACTCCTACAACGCAATCAATCTAGAATATGCAATTTAAACATGAATAGAACACAAGAATGATGGAAAATAATTATATTGAATGGTGAAATTCACAAAGAGTTGAGAATACATTATAGTTAACCCCCATTAATAAGAGATTTATGAATGACTATATGTTCCACTTCTATGTCTAACATGTGAATTCTATAAGTTGCTTTATCCTAATCAGGTTTCCCAAACTATCTTTCAGTCAAAGGTACTCCCACATACGCAATAGATCTAGAATATGCAGTTTAAACATGAATAGAACACAAGAATGATGGAAAATAGTTATATTGAATAGTGAAATTCACAAAGATTTAAGAATACATTATAGCTAACCCCCATTAATAAGAGAGTTAGTTACTCCTTAATATTCTTAATACTAGAATAAGAATAAAGATGAATGGCCCTAGCCTTCATAATGCGCCTCTACCTTCTCTCCTTTTAGGTTAAGTTAAGTGTCATTCTCTCCAAAAGAATTATTTTTTCCTCTCTCCCCTAAAAGTGGTGTTTATTTTTTAGAAGAGTTGTTTATTTTGACTTCTGCCAAACCACTTATTTATAGATTTTTTGAAATGTACTAGCTTGCAACTTTGTACTTGATTTTGTATTGGAGTACCCAACTTTATCAATATCTCCTCTTGTTGATATTCTTTTTAATTTCTTTGATATTTCCACTTATCTGTAAAGTATTAAACATGTAAACCAAATAGTTATATTTTCCAATTTTATTAAATAAAACCTAGAACATCTAAAAAGATAATAATAAAATAACAAAAAAGATAAAAATAAACAAAAAAATAAAACATGGTAACTTAAATTATCAACCTCTTTCTTGTTCTATTTGCACACTGCCTAAAAGTAAAACTCTTCCTTTTCCAACTAGTGTTCATCTTGCTTTGTTTTGCTTAGAAACAATTCATAGTGATGTTTGGGGTATGTCTCTTCTTGTTTCCCATGCTCGTTATAAGTATTTTGTCATATTTATTGATGATTATAGTCACTTTACTACGATATATTTTCTTCGCTCTAAGTTTAAAGTGTTTTCTGTGTTTAAGAAATTCATGACATATGTTGAGACTCAATTCCAAATCAAAATTCAAACTTTTCGCTTAGATTCTGGCAGTGAATACATGTCTCATGAGTTTCAGGAATACCCTTCAACGAAACAATAGTGTATCTCAATGTTTTTATCCTAATACTCCTAAGCAAAATGGCATTGTTTGAACGAAAAAATCGTCACTACTGCATGTGACCTGCATAGTTCTTCTTCAAGCTTTTGTTTCATTCAAATTTTGGGTAAGGCTCTACCCACTACTGTATTTTTAATCAATTGCCTTCCATCTACGATAATTGATTTTGACTTCCATTTCTTTCATCCTTTTAAAACTAACCTTGATTACAGTATTTTACATATTTTTGGGTGCATATGTTTTGTTCATTTACCTCTGCTTGAAAGGCATAAAGCTTAGGGCACAATCGGTCCAGTGTGCCTTTTTTTTGGTATAGTCCCTTTCATAAGGGTTTTGTGTGTTATGATACTTCTAATCAACGTTTTCGCATTTCCATGGTATAGTCCCTTTTTTATAGCCAATTTATGTTTCCTTGTGTTTCTCCTACTTCAAATGATGTTGTTATTCTTCCCATATTTTCTACATTATCCTTACAACGTCGTCAACCAATTTCCACTCCCCCTTCCGACTTTGATTCACCACTTGTGTCTGTACTAGTTGCACCACGATGATCTGGTCAAATATCTTGTGCTCCTAATAGGTATTCACCAGACATGTATGTTTCTTCTCATACTTCTCTAACAACTTCTCTTTCTAACACATTTATTCATATGTGTTACTCATAAGTTGTTTGAGATATACGTTGGGTAAAGGCAATGAATGATGAACTTCAGGCTTTGTTTAATAAATTTAAATAATTAAATAAATAATTATTTAATAAATGCGGGTAGTGGGAACCTTTATTGTATTTAATGCTAGTATTTATGATGTGGAATAGTATTATCTCAAATGGTGTAGAGTACTTGGTTGTTATGAAAGAACTTGGGTTCAAGTCTTGTGTATGCAAATTGTGTGTTATTTTAATTATTTATTATTTAATAATAATATACTTGATCATGATGAGTCATAATATAATCCTAGAATTATAGGAATTATCATGAAGCATTAATTGGTTGATTGGTTGTACGTTGACTTGATCATTGGATGGTTGGGTGTTTGAACCTTAGCTTATGCGAAATAGGATTTCTTTTTGCTAAAATTATTTTTGGCATGGATGAGAAGCGTTAGAAACCCTAGCTGTTAGAGGGGCAGCCAAGAGGATTGGAAAAGCAACCAATAATGGGCTTTAAATGGCTATCATTGTTGAACATGGTGAGGAGAGAA
>Ga0214544_1001917_pt1 | contig 43764 bp, 13 predicted proteins | sample CNSS3metaG_FD_160074 | JGI IMG/M metagenome (GOLD analysis project Ga0214544, IMG submission 160074) | Root nodule microbial communities from cowpea collected in UCLA plant growth center, Los Angeles, California, USA - CNSS3 | ecosystem: Host-associated > Plants > Roots > Nodule | place: USA...
TGATATAATTAAATATTTATATATATATATATAAATATATATATATATATATATATATATATATATATATATATATATATATATATATATAAATTTAAAAAAGAAGGTTTATAAAAAATATAAGTGATTTTATTAATCACTAAAAAAAGTAGAATTTACATATTTTTTTTTCCTTCTTTTTTTATGTTCAACAAGGGTAAAAAAGAAAATTATCTTTTAAACCTTTTTTCTTTTCCTTCTCTTTTCATGTTTCTCAACAGTGATTTTCATGCAATAGTTAATACGACGTAATATTATCTTCAATATATAGTCACTCGATTATGTGAGAACTAGTATCCTATGCAATCCAGGATAAATATATATGTATGAAGATAAAAATATATGCTGAACTTTTACTTTAATTTAAATAAAACGTTACTTATATTGTTGCAAAATTTAGTGAGTATATTTAACTTCCAAGTAAGCAAAAATTTCAATGTAAATATACAAGAGGTAATAATTAAGTTGCATTAGAAGTTGATACAAAAAAGTGATATTATTATGAGTGACTTAAAAACAGATTTTTTTTTTCTCTTTTGAGACAGGGATATCAAATGAACTCATTTTCACAGTTTATTGTTCAAAGTTTGTTTCGATTTTGATGGAGAATGTGGATTGATTGGATGTAAGTATTTGCAAGTAAGTGGTAATGTTCACACATCAGAGTGAGTACACATCTTCGTACCTATCTCTAATTTAAATTGTAACTTTTTTTGTCCTCAATTTTTTAAAATTATTTTTAATCTACATATTCTTTTATATAATTATTTGACCTTTTGGGTATAATTATTATTTGATACTTCTATTTAATATTTCTTTATTTATTTATAAATTTTTTTAATATTTGATATTTAAAAAAAAATTATACTTTGATATTAAATATTTGATAATATTTATTTTTTGTGATTTTTATCATTATAAAACTACCTTTTACGATATAAGTGAGAATGAAACAAAGTTTGTATACCAAAAAATGTTTACTTAAAAAATAAAGATGCAGTAAAAAAATGTAACTATTTTTCGAATTGTCATTCCTAATTTTATTAAGGATCGATTTATAGATACTATTTCATAACAAAAAGATACGTAAATTTGGATTATATTTATATAAATAGAAGAACAAGTGCATTACAATGAAGAAACTTATAATAGGCATCAAATATATCATTTAACAACAAAAGTACAAATAATGAATATTGATTAGGTTAAGTAATGAATATATGATTGTTGTATAAAAGGCAATATATAGTGTGAATAAAAAGTGAAGAACTGATAAAAGAATCAAAGGTTTACTAACATCGTAACGATGCAGCAGCAAGAAAAAACAGGTTTTGTAGAATCATCCCAGGTTTGCACAGATTTATCACTGAGTTCACCATCCTTGCAAAGCAAAAGCAATGAGAAAAAGAGGGGAAAGAAAAGGAAAATGAAAATGGAGAATGAGTGGAAGTGTTCAACATCGCTGGAGCTTTACGAGAACCCATGGAAGATAAGGAAAGTGTTGACAAAGAGCGACACTGGGAGACTCAGCAGGCTCTTGCTGGGGGCAGATGTGGGGGAGAACTTCATGCTGCCCGTCCTCGATTCCCATGCGCAAACAGAGGTCATCAATGGAACGGGCAGCACGGTCAGCGTGTGGGACGTTGACACCATGTCCATGCACAACCTCATTCTCAAGCGTTGGCCTTCTTTCAACAACTTTGTTCTGATGGGCAGATGGAGCTCGGATTTTGTGCAGAGAAGACAGTTGATCAAAGGCGATGAAATTGGACTGCTCTGGGATTCCTTCAAACACTGCTTTCACTTCTCTGTGCTCAAACGCAATCACTAGTTACTGGTATGTTTCAACCAAAACATCTCAAAAGTTTAACGTCGACTAAAAATAAGACAATTTTATAGTATATAGTGTATAAATAGATGCATATCTCATTTTACAAACCGATTTTATAGAGTTGAAACATCTCATATTCTGTTGAAGATTTCACGTTGACTAAAAATAAAACAATTTCATAATATATAATATATAAATAAGATGCATATCTCATCTTACAAACCGATTTTGTAGAGCTGAGTTAGACTTAAACTCTAGTAGATATTTGAGAATGACTTCATATATCTTGTTATATCTTATTAACAAGATACTAATAACTATAATATTTGCGGATAAAAAGAAAATCACAAACAAACGTTAATCGATTTATGAGAAAATTGAGATGTTTGTAAGGAATCATATGATTAGTAAATAACAGTGACAGATGTTGGTGATTGTCATCAAGAAAACCTATGAAAGAGATGGTTATTGTGTAGATAGAGGTTATGATCTTAAGTGATATATGAAAATCAACAAATGATTTCTAATAATGTACCTGCAGGTAGAAACAAAACTGTTATTAATGTAATTTTTCTTGGAAAGAATGTATTTTGAATTTTCCTTGTGCAATAACGATGTTCACTTTCTATTTCACATGAAGCATTATTGTGTTGATTTGCAGTTGTAGCAGTGTGTTGTATTGGTAGTCTTTAAAGAGGTAATTAACTTAACATTAACTTCATGTTATTATAAGTAATAACATTTGAAACCATGCTTGAGAAAACTACCAATCATACTTAAGCGTTATAGTATTTTGCATTAAATGACATTATGTTGTTCCCATTGGGAATACAAACACGTGAATTAGAGTGCCATATTGAGAAACGTTGAGCATTATATAAATGAGAAAATTCAAACCAATCATTTTAAAGTTTTAAATTAAAATTGAATAGAAATGCTTATATGTTAGTTAAATTCGTGTCTTAATGGTATTTTGTCGATCCTCTCAGAAAATATCTATCAGATTTTTAGCTAAGTGATGTTACGATGATGCTGAATGGATTCATTTACTGTTGAATTCTTTGAATTGTGTTTTGTTAGTAAAATGCTAATTTTTTTTTTCTGTAGTCAAATGTTGTCAAAACGTATTAGGCATGGAAAACTCCAACTGTAGATTCTCTTTTTCTCCTTTTTTCATACTAATTTTTTCGTAACAGTGGTAATAATTTTTCTTGGTAGGGAGAGAATTTGATTCAGGCTAATGTATTTAACTTATCACTTTTCGCTGATAAAATAACTTTCATCACACACATATACAAACTTTTTATCCCATAAAATTAGCCAAACAAAAGTTGGCTTGTGAGGAATTATTCACACTCCAACTTATATCACTTTTTCTTATTTATTTATATTAAATAGTGTTCCAAGCAATATCAATTGTTTTGTGATAGAAGTTAGAGGTAAAGTGAGTTAGATTATAATTATGATGGTTGGACTTATACACTCTTTAGTAAAAAAAGCTCTACGTTAACTTATGACGTACATCTCATATAATGGTAAGTGTTCCATCCTATCAAATATCAATATGTGTATCTATTAAAATAATATTTGAAAAAAAGAATATTAATAATAAGATTAAATGTAATGTGTTCGAAACGAGTCCAAATTCTCTACCGATTTTTTGAATGTTGTCCTCTGCTGAGCATTAAAAATATACTGTGTTAGCATTTTAAGTATTTTGTTAATATATTTTAAAATGTCAAAATCAATGGTAATCGGTGTATGATGAAGGTACAATTGAGGAACAGTAAAAAAATTCAACAGAGAATCCAAATTCGTTCGAAATATGGTTTTAAAAAATTAATAAAATAACTAAATTAAGTAGTTTTATTGCTTTATATATGTGGTTTATTATAAATCTCTTACTGTATATTAATATTAATGGTAACATTGAATTATGTAGGTGTTTATTATATTTGTTTGACAGAATTGAAGATTATTAATAATTGATAGGTAGATGTTGTGTGGCATTTAAACCACTGGTACAACTTCCTTGTGAATATCACCAATACATGAAAAGAATTACTCTTAATTCAGCATTAATTGTATACATAACCAAATAGCATTCACTGAGATGCAAGACAACTCATACCACAATCAAAATCTCAAAAAGAGACTTTTGACTCAGTTTGACTGAACATAAGATTGCAACAGAGCTTTATTTTTTATTTTTTGTACTTTTCTGGTTGAACTTTATAGCAGACTCAGTATCCCTATGCATCAGGCTTGTAGCATCATTTCCTCAACTTCTTTTATTTTGGTAGTAATTCTTGAACTATATCATTTAGAGGATCCAGAAACAGAAGAAGAATTCAATAAACCAGAAGAGAAAGAAAAAAGATGCAATGCAAGAAATTTACAATATTTAACTAGGATATGTAACACAAGAAAATGAGTATTTATTTGGTAACATTATTAAGAACAAAAACTTCACACAATTAGTCAAATTTCACACAACAATTAATCCATTGTTTTGTAAAAGAATCGATTAAGACCATCATGCAGTGACATTTAATTTCTTCTTTTTCTTTTCTGGCCAACATTCAATTATGCACACGTCATCTGAATGCTAAAAACATGAAAAAACTCACCAATTTGGTCAATAAATATGGAATTGAATGCACCAATACAATGTTTTCCATTATCCTTACACCCTATTTTAGTTTCTCATTATTGAACACTTTGGGCAAAAGGAATCTTGCCTGGAGATATTACACACACACACACACACATATATATATATATATATATATATATATATATATATATATATATATATATATATATATATATATATATATATATATATATGTATATATATATATATACATATATATATATATATATACATATATATATATATTTGTTTTAATTATAAATATGCAAGTTTAAATGAATTTTGTTGTTTTGACGAACAAAACAAAGTAGACTTTGTTTACTCTCATACTTGTATATGAAGTTATGTGTGTTGGTATTGTTCTTTTGAAATGTTTCATCATGTTATATATATGGATTTTTTGTAGATTAAAAATTTTATAGTTATTTTATGAACTATTTTCTGGAATCTCTTAACAACTATATTACTTTGTAATTAATAATTTTCTCATAATCTTTTGCAAAAAATTATAGTTAGGAATGGTAAATCCTTGTTTCTCACCCTTATGATGTTAATAGAAGTCAAAAGTAAAATGATATAAAACCACTGGAAAGTAACAGAACTAAAAAAACCTCCATAACGTCACTATGGTTTGTAAAATCACAAACAGGTTTTGGTATTTTCAAGTATTAATAAAAATGTCAATAATGCATTAATAGTGTGGATTTTATCTGAAAAAAAGACAAATTGCATGTAATGCACAGAGCCACCTAAAACACTAAATATAACTTGTCTTTTTTTGAATATGTTAATAATAAAAAATGTAATGTTATAATACTTTAGAAAGACCAATGCTTCATGTTAAGCTAATGTCACAACATTTTTTTATTTTCTTTCACTTTTTACTAAACCTTAAGTACATATATATGATTATAATTGTCAAATCTATAGCTATATTATTTGATACTAATTACAATTTTTTTGACTGAACTTTCTCATTATCATTTAAGTTGAAGATTGATAACTCAAAAAACTCAGACATATTTAATTTCAAAATAATATAAATTTATTTAGCAAATCAATATAATCTCACATCATTATTCTCTTGTTAGAGAGATTCTAAAAAAGATAGATAGATATCTGAGTAGAATGAATAGAATGAAACATGAATTCACATTATTTAAATTCAAAGACTGTTTTGAGTACCTTCATTTTTAATATCCAGAAACATAAACTGTTGAAGTATTAAACGAAATTGAAACTTTTGAAATGATTGATGTTAACATGAAGAAGATGTGTTGTTATTTCATAAGCTATCATCTAGTCTGAACTTATCATTACTGAATAAAACTTTCAAGTCAATGCAATATTGATCTCCCACTCTACCAAAACTATATGTTTTATGATGGATAAATCTTTGTGTAGATTTCTAAATTTGGCATAAATATAGTATTTATTTTAAATTGTGGTTATTGAAATTAAATAGTTTACTGTTTTTTTCACCCAAGAAGTAAGAAAAGAGAAAAGAAGCAACTTTCTGACAGGTCTCAAGGAGAATTATGTTTATTGAAAACATATGATGGTGTTCTTTCAGAAGCACGACAAGAGCTTAGAAAGTGGTTTCTCATAGCTGGTTAGCAGTAACAATTCTGCATCTTGCAGAAATGGGTGGACCAATCAACCATGTGATCAAATTTTTAGCATCTATTGTTCAACACTTCTGAGTTCATACATATATATAATAACATTATATTTAATCAAATTTTGGAAGAGTTAACTTAACCATAACCCTTTATCTATTGATCAATTGTAAACGGATTTAGATAATCTATTATTCGATATAACAATTAATAGTTTAATAATCTCAATCAAAAAAAGTCTAAAAAGTTGTTTTTTAAAATGAATAACTTTGAGTAGAAATAATATACAAGTTTCTTACAAAAGTTCAGCTAGAATATAAACATTTCAAACAGAAAATAGCTGTGAAACAATATATTATTACCTAAAGTTTAACCAATATTGAACTATCAAATATACTCTCTTAAATATAGTAGTAGTTCAAATCCTAAAACTAATTGCTAAATTTAGTAGTCTATGAGTTTTTGTTACTAATTCAATTTGAAATTTAGTCACTGCATTAATTTTCAAATTGAAGTCATTCTCCCTCGGTCTCAATCATCTCATCCATATGTCTCAATCATTATGATATATATTGTTAAATTAGTGTCCAAAGAATATAAGTTAAAAATTACTTTTTTAGCCTATTATTAATGTGATCTATTTTTATATTTTATCACTCTTTCTCTTGAAAGTAGTAGAACATCTTCTTCATCATGTTGTTTTGTAAGTGCATATAAGATAGATGCAATATTCATCCACAATACTTTCTGTATTTCATAATATATATATATATATATATATATATATATATATATATATATATATATATATATATATATATATATATATATATATCACTGTTTAATTAGTAATATACAAATAATACAAATAATATACAATGAATTGAAAAGAGACATGAATTAAAGTTTTTAAGAATTAAATAACCTACCTTAATGATTCTAGGGACCAAGCAATTGTTCATCTTTTATATTTATAAAAATAATTAATCCCAAACACGTGTACATATTTGAACATTCATGATGAACATTACTCCGCCAACTTGCATCAACAATTAAAATTTAGAGCGTCGTCATCTCAATTCCCAAGTGCAGGTTCTATGCAATTTATTACAGAAAAATGATTATTAGAACAAGTGAAGGAGAGAACAAAGTGTTGTATGTAATAAACAGTTTGAAAACTCTAGAGTCAGCATCGGATTCTTGTCACTCACTTTTTTGTCACTTTTAATTAAGATTACAAAACCTAACTTGAAAGTACTATAACTTTAAACTTTGTTTGCTTAATATAAAAGTGTGATTAGTTTGACGAATGTTCTCCACCTGAAACTCTGCCATATACAATTTTACAAATGTCAGCAACACTAAGATGAATTTGGAATTTGAAAAACCAGACACAGCTCCCAAAATTAGTAGACAGCAATACTACAATTGGGTGTTTTGAGTCATTCAATAAATACAATACTAACCATTTCAGAATCTCGATGAATTTAATAAAGAAAAACAAGTATACATACTTCCAGCATTTGCAATTATATACGTGTCTTCTCTGCTGAAGATCCATAATAAATAAATAAGAACACAGAGACCATGAATACCACTGTTTGGGATAGCTACAAATGAAGGAGCCTTTGGTCATATGACCACGCTACAAACCGAGGTAGTGCTGCTACAGACAAACACAAACCTAAGTTTCATACACTGTTTCTGTCCTCATCATGCCATTACATCATTACAAATAACCAGGATCAAAATAATGTGTTGCATAAGTAATATTTGAACTTGTTAAATGTAGAGTTATAATCATCCTAGCTAAATAAACAAAATTATAACCAAAACACACCCCTCCCTCACTGTCATAATATATGAAATTTTGGTATATACACTAACACATATTATAATGTTAATACTAATTGTACTTTGTTTAAGGGGTTCTTGAAGTTTTGTCTCTAGATATTTAACAAAATAAACACATAATGTTCTTATTTTTTATACATATACATAAGTTTTATCTTTTACTTAATCAGTTCTCTTGTAATTAGGGGTGCATAAACTATATGATAGGTTATGGTCATCAAGTGTGTCAAATCACATCAAGTGACCTTAGATCTCAATTTTTAATGTATTTAAATAACATTTAATGTGTATAATTGTTTTGAATTAATTAAATAATATTTATAAATTAAATTTATAGTTTATCATACCTTTATTTTATTTAAATGATATTCTTTTTTAGTAAAATAATGTAGACAAAAACAGTAAGCTATATATATCCTATACCTACAAGTAAGGTGAACCATGATTATTATGATTTTATTTTACTTTATTATAGAGTAATGATATTTTATACATATTACAATTATTTTACATACAATAAAGGTAAAATAATTATAATAAAAATTCCTAAAAATACTATCAGATAAGTACAAAAGAATTGTGTCTCAAAATATTATTATTTTTTTATTAAAATAGTAAAGTGTATTATTTTATTTTACTTTAAACATAAAGTGTTAGGATATTCCCCACATATTATTATGATTTTTGATTGATGATTGTTGCGTGATAAGAGCCAAGAGGAATGTGAACTATTGACGTAACTGAATAAATATCATTTAAATTTGACCAACATGATTGATTGGACAGTACAAGGCCATATTTTCCCAAAGAGCTTTTGAAAGATTTAATACAATTCACTGTATATTGGTAAAAAAGAAACTGTACTTCTTTTCTTTTTCTATTTTTCCAAATTCAATTTAGTCTCAAAAACCAATCATTACAATACTGCTCAATAGGCTTTTCTTCACTGTTTACAATTTAGTTTTCAACAGTTTCACTATATACCATTTTACGTTAGAAACTGCAATTAAAAACAAAATTAGGTTATATATGTTATCTTCTAAAAGCAACAATATTACACTACTATATTTTAAATCTCAAATGGTGTTTCTTGGTTAAATCTTTCTTAAATGGATATTCAAACACCTTTCAGATAACTTTTCGGCACAACTCAAAGATGCTATGAACTCAACATTGCTTGTTACAATGGAGTTGGTTGGTTGACCAATAACAAATATACAAATTCAAAAAGAGTTGTTCACTATTCTTACCAATTAAGAGACGAGAGAGAAAAAAACATATACTAATTCATATAATTAACAGAAATAAAATAATAAAAAAAGAGAGAAAAGAGAAATATAATAATTAATTTAATCACGAGATTTCAAGATATGTTTTTATAACAGATTTCAGATTTCGTAAATAATATAACTCGTTTCATTAAATGTATCACTCAACTACAATTTATAAATTTAAGTTAGATTTATTTAATTTTTCTATAAAAAGATAGATAATGAATGATATAAATATTGCTCACATATCCAAAAAATTAAAATTATTTTATCATTTATATAATGTTTGAATAACTGTTTTGTTTCCTTTTAAATAATTATGTTGTAATATATATATATCATAATTTTCATTAATTTTACATCAATTATCATCAAAGTTTACGGACTAAAACCGTATTTAATCATAATTTAATTGTAGAAAATTCTTTTCACCAAATGAAATTAAGCCAAAATATTCCCTTTGAGAATTCTACCAAGCATAATTCTTCAAAAAACATAATTTAGTTATTCAATTTTGTGCTTTAAGAAAAAATGTGTTATGTGAAGTTTTAAATTATATAAACATTCTTGTGAAATATTCATAAACTTCATACTTTGTGATTTTGATTGCTCTATTAAGTGAAAATTGTCAATGTTATAAAAGGAGTTAAAATTTAATGAAAATTGTGAATGTTACACATATACATATATATATATATATATATATAATTAAACTATGAATTAAAAAAAACGAGGTTCACTTTTTCAATATTTTAAATTTTATTATATGATGGTAGATTATTGAAGAACCAATTTCAATATTAATTAAACCAAAACACTACATTCAGTTAACAACGTATTCGCGTGCGATTCAACTTCCGGTTCGAACAATTATAAAAAAGATTGATTTAATAAACTTATGATTGTTTCACGTTTCTATTATAATGCGAACAGAAGTACTTGAAGTCCGTGTTTGACCTAATGGGCTTCAAATTGGAAGACTCCAGAAAGTTTAATTTGAGTAGACATGTAAATATAAACCTAATTTTTTGTGCTTGTTTTGGATTATGATGATTGAAGCGTCCAAAATAATTTGCAGAATCAGGTAAAATCTTAACAAATGAATCAGCACGAGTCCGATCGACAATCATCATAACACACCGTCAAGTGACACAACAATTTTTCTAGAAGTTAACTACTCATCAACAAGTACTAGTCTATAGAACAAATTTTGTTCTAAAAATATCGTTTTGGCGTATTAGCAAGCGGTCAGTCATTTTAGTGGTGTGGTGGGAACCTTTTATTTGATTGTTCGGACTCAATTGTTGATTATATGAAAATATATATTAATAAGCGATCAAATTTTTTAATGGTGTTAATTTAATATTTTATTGATAGTTTATGGTATAATTATTGATTATATGAAAATATGTGTTAACAAGCGACTAGTCATCTCAACGATATCGTACGAATGATTCGTCGGTTTTTTAAGTTGCAATGCTAAATATATGTAGATATGTGTCAGACAACAACATTCGGTATGTAATGTCGGTAATCATATTTTAAAAGTAATTGAGTTTTGATTACACAAACCCTACTAAAATGTCCATGTAAAAAATTATAAATAAAGGTAAAAGTTAAGCTTGTTGGGACTTTTTTCTCAAATTTATTATAACATTAATTGCTATTGTTCATTGAACTATTACTAACTTAAGTATCAGGACCTGTTTACCAGATACTTGGTTGATGTATTTCACTATACAAAAGTGAAGAAAAGTAAATATTAGACTTTTACATCCAAAACAAATTGTATAGATAAACACAATACATAATAATACTATGAGAAAAAGTTAACTTTTCTTTCTTTTACGTACCAAAAAAAATATAAAAAAATAGATACTTGTTAAGTAGCTAAATGATTTACAAATATTTTTCAGATACTAGTTCTAGAATATGACGACATTTCAACTTTATACGAATCATAATTTAATTATTTCTTAAATTTTGAAGAGAAAATATTACTCCCCTTAAGTGTATATAGATACTTAAACTTCGGTTTTATATTACCTAATTAACTAATACGTAAAACTTTACGATTTTATAAGTACATATTCTTTATTTTAATTTTATCTATTTTATAACCAGGGTCTTGCACTTCAATTTTATTTTAAAAGATTGTTAAATTAAAACTTTGTCTGTTTGATATGATTGATTTAAAGTGAAACTAAAATATGGAATGAAATATACGATAAATACTTTTTTACATGATCCTCGAAATTTTCAACTCATACAAAATAGCCTATTTTATTATGTTTATTCACACATTTTAACACATAAATATTCCATGTCGGTTAAGTGATATATTTGTATCACCGTGTTCTTTGTAGAAAAATCCATATAGAGGAAATAAAAGAAAAAAAAACCTGGTGTTCATAATTTTTTTATTACCTTCATCGATAATTAATTTTATTAAGAAAAGGTTATATTAAAAAATTAATTTTTTTAGTTATTCTCTCCATTAGCACGCATCCCCATAACATTTCACGCAGTATAACTGTTTATGAATAGCGCAGATAATTCTATATAAATTAGAATTCGATTTTGGGAAATCAAGTTTCATTCCCTTATGCACTAATAAATAAGAATACAAAATGCATTGTTAAGAAAATAATTGTCAAAGTTTAATTTACGGGGGAACCAATTTCTTGGAAACCAAATTCTGATCTCTTCTTAATTAATAAGACTAGAACATGCTCTGTGAAGAGAAAAAGGTAAAAGTAATTTCCAAAATCAATTAAAAAGAAAAAAAATTTACGTTAAATAAGAAATATGTAAGAGAAAATGAATTAAGTTGAAATCATTTATCCATTCTCATAACCAAAAGAGAGTTATATTAGTTAAAAAAGAATAAGAAAAAGGAAAAAAAAAGGAAAGAAAAGGGTGTATTTATAGAAACATACTATTTAGTTGTAAAGTGGTAAGGACATTTGGTCAAATGTAAAAGTGGAAGAAGTTAATAAATGAGTGGAGAGATGAGTGAGGGCAAAAATTGTTAGTATGCACAGACAGTACAGATTGGTGGGCTGTCTTCCCGCCATTAACACCACTCTGCTCTTTCCACCACACCATTCCTTTCTCTCACCTCTCTCTCTCTCTCTCACTACCTCTTCTATAAATAGATGGAATAATACACACAGATTTTTGCTATTGCTACTTTCTCTTCTCTTCTTCTCTCTGCACCACCGATATAAAAAAAATAAAAAATACAAAAAAAATGAAGAGCACTCACTTGACATAAGCAGCAAGTAGGTAGGTAGCACAGAGGCAGAGGCTGAACTCATAAATATCCATCATCGAAGAAGAAGAAGAAGCGAAGGGTTTTGATTTCATTGATTCATCATCATCATCATGGTGAGAGAGAGAGACATGATGATGATGGGCACATACTCATCATCATCATCAAGAGGAGACATGAATGAGAAACCTGCATGGCTAGAGAGCTTGATGGCTGAGACATTCTTTGGTGGTTGTGGGGTCCACCAGGATCGCAGGAAGAACGAGAAGAACGTCTTTTGCTTGCACTGTTGCCTTAGCATCTGCCCCCACTGCCTCTCTTCCCACCGTTCTCACCCTCTACTCCAGGTATTATTATTTTCTTCTTCAAAACCCTCTTTTTCTTCATCTTCTTCTTCTTTCTTATGCAGATTCTCCATCAAGTTCTCTCTTTTCACTCTTTCCTATTTTGGGACTTTTTGCCTTTCAACTTTTCAACTTTTTCAATTCAGATGCAGCTGGATCTCATCTCTCTCAGGGTTTTATCGAAATTCTCTCTTTCAAGACCGCTTTTTTGTCACCTTATTCCCCTCTTCTGCTTTCTCTCACATGCATAATACCTAGCTACCACCACCTTCTGCTTTTATTTCTCTTCTTTTTTCTTTTTATTAATTCTCTCAACTCTGCTCAACTTGCTTCCATCAATCACATGAATTAATTTCACACCCTTTTCTCGAATCTTGTAATTAACAGTCTCAGAAGAAAAAAAAAGTGAGCTTAGTTTTTCTCAAATTGAAATTATCAGTTTAACCTTGTTCATGCAATTTCACCTTTGAATGGTTTCCGAGAAGTGGTCAATGGAATTATAGGGTTCCTTCTGGTATAGATTCCTTTTCCTATTTTTATAATCTGAAAAAAACGACAACAAGAATTGAGTTTTGGTGTCTGAACTTAAAAGAAGTGTTTGGTTTTGGGTGAGTAATTGCGTGGTTGAACTCACCAATATTGTCTCATTCTATTTGGTGTTTCCCCATATCTGTGTTTATGCATATTTATACATGGTTTCCATAAGGGTTCACCATGTCTTCCTTGATTCCCCTTTTTGGTTTCGGTTTCTTTCCCATTAATGGAAGCTCTCTTTTTTATCCATTTCTCCCTGCAAACCCTTTCTCAGCTGTTCCTTTCATTGAAAGTGAAAAGTTTGACCCACTGCTTCCCAATTCATGCCTTGTCTCATTATTAAATAAAATTGCACAGGAGAACCCACCACTTCTCCCAAATTATTCTCCCCACTTCACACTTCATTTATTTTCTCTAGCCCCTTTCAATTCATCCACCCCTTTAACTCCTCACAATTTACCCTTTCCCTCTCTCACATTTCATTAATGCTGCTAGTAACACTGTTGACAGTTAAGTTTACCCCAGATAAAAATAAAGGAGGTTACTAGAAACTTGAGCTAGCTTTTGTTGACATAAATATGGAAAGTATAGTTGCTTTATTTGATTTTTTTACTTGTTCAAAGTTAACCTCATTTGTTTGAAGAATCTATCATCAATAATGAAGCCTCTCATACCATGTCACAGGTGCGAAGGTATGTTTATCACGACGTGATTCGATTAGATGATCTGGAAAAACTCATTGATTGTTCCAATATTCAGGTCAGACAAATTTCTGCCAAGGAATACAACATGAAAAAAGCTTGCAGATTTATATATATTTATATATAATTGAGTTGCCCGATATACATTTTAATTTTCATCGAGAATGTAAATGGCAGTACTAATAAATTAATATCTGAAAATTTTCAGGTTGGAATATAATTAGATAAAATAATGGTTGTTATTATTATGAGACTGAAATGGACATTCTTTGTTTGTATTGGATACATGGCAGCCCTATACTATAAACAGTGCCAAAGTAATATTCTTAAATCAGAGGCCACAATCAAGGACATGCAAAGGTCCTGCCAATGCTTGCTTCACTTGTGACAGGATTCTTCAGGAGCCATTTCATTTCTGTTCTCTATCATGCAAGGTTTTTATCTCTTTTCTTTTCTCATACTATATATTTTGCTTTCTTCTTTTTTTGGTTCAAACAAAACAGCAGACAACACATGATTAAGTTATACTTTTGTTAAGTAGAATGTTTCAACATAGATCATTCTAAAATAAAGACTAGGTTTTGTAAGGGAATCTATGTGTGTGTTTGGTGAGGGATTCAAATCTTAGGTTCTTCTCTCTCTCTCTTTGTTCATGATCATTTCTTAATTACTATTAGTTCACAGTTTTATTATAAAAGGATAACAAAACATTGATTCCAATTATTGAGTGCATATGTAAATATAGCAAAATGGGAATGTCTGAGGGAAGATGAAAAAGAATTTTAATTTCTTTCTTGGCAAAGAAACACCAATATGGGGGACATGATCACTTGATGGGAGAAAAAAGAGAGGAAGAAAGAGAGAAAAAAATAGAAATCTATTGATAGGATTTGAGCTGTGAAATTTGCAAGGATCCTTATTTGGGTAAATAAAATTACCCTATTGGATGACATTTATGAAACTGATAAAAGTATTTTTCTTTCACATTTATATTCAAGTCACTTTCAAAATCTTCCACTTTTTCCTTTTGTTTAGAAGAAAATGATCTTGATTTTCTCTATCACTTTTCCTTGCATATCTTTTTCTTCTTTTTACCACCATTTTCTTTTATTACGTTTCATCATTACCTTTCTCCTTTCTATTTTCTGTCTTCCCCTTTTTCTCACTCCACCACAAACATTGCCCTCAGAAGAAAACGGGATAACGTAAGCAGAACAATGCAAAACAAAACTACACTTTAATATATCAGAAACTTTTTAATTAATTTTTCTTGTATCAATTTTAAATCTGACTTTTTTTCAATATTTAATTCCTCTATAATCAACGAATTAGCTATCTATATCTATCCAAAAACTAAAATAGGATAAAGAAAATGTTACGTACTAACCACATTCAATTACATTATCATTGCATTTAAATAAATAAAAAACTACTAATATAAATGTTGTCTCTCTACTCTAATATTATTGTGTAGTAATGTTATGATGTATTGTACTGAATAAATAATTAATATAGTTGATATGGACAATTATAATATGTCTTCTTGATAATATTAGTATAAATTTATTATGTGATATGATCAGTGTACTCTTATCTTTAAATTAATTTCTTGAAGTAAAATCCATGTTAAAGGACAATTTTTTTTTTTCTGAAGATCCTAGCATACTAAAATGCTTATATTTTTTGTCAATGAAAATGCTTTAAAATTTTGTCGGTTATATATGAAAAATAGTGAATCCTTAGTAAGGAACTGAAAAGGTGAATTATTTTGCATGATGATAGATAATGTAACATTATTAATAATTCTTATAATAATTATTTTAAAGAGTAGTTATTTTCATTGATGTGAATAAGCATTGAGAGAATAAGAGGTGCATGATAATCCATATACCAATGACAATTTTATATAACATTTACCAATGCAGACCATAGGATTGATTAACCAATCATGAAAAAGGAAACACCCTTGACTCCACTTCATCACCAGAACCCATGCTTAATAAGTTCCAAGACCTTTTACCCATCCCATAAAAACATTATTAAAAAAACATCACATTTTTAAACACTCAATCTGACCAAACACATGCAAAACCATAACACCACACCCTAGCCCTACTTCCTATGCTTGCCTCCAATATCACCTGCATGTCGCAGAAACTGCTTCATCATCATCATCATCATCATCAATGTCTTCTACAAATGTCAAACCATCATTCGTAACATCCACACATGCATGTCACTACAATTTAGAATATGTAAAAACTTTTACTTGTTAGATGAAAAATGCATGTTTAATCTTAAACCGATGAAAAAGTGCAGGTTGATTACATGGTGTACGCGGGTCAAAGCTTGTCCAACATTTTACATCGATTCGATGAATCTGATTTTGCAATATCGCAGTTCGAGGGTTTGAGAGTGGATGGTTCAGAGGTAACTGATGAAGATACCCAAATTGCCCCTAGCTCCTCTTATTCCAACACTGAAGCCACCAGCAATTCCGTAATTTCACGTGAACCTAATAACAACTTGAAGAAGGGCAAGGGCAACAACACCTTCCTCCCAGGGATCGTCCTTTCTCTTGGCAGTAGAAGAAAGGGTGCCCCTCACAGGGCCCCCCTCTCCTGAACCACCAATATTATTATCATTATAATAATAAAAGTTCTCAAATTTAGTTAATAATAATAATATATTATTATTATTATTACTGTTAATTAGTATAAAGTTATGGCCACAATAAATATCCGGGTTTTTAATTATTATTTGTCATATATGTATGGTAAGAAAAAAAAAAGACTTCTTTAGTAAGGGCGTGGTTAGTTTTAAGGGTTGTTTTATGAATGAATGAAGGTATGGCATGTGCATGATGCAGGGTTAGGATTCTCCATTGTCATCTTTGGCGGTTGTTGAAACCACCGATTTTGTATTGGATGCTATGGAAATTTGGCTTATGCAGTGTTTATGAGAGATGTGTTGTATAAATTGAAAACACAATTCCCTTATATATTCTGTGTATGGTTTTTCATTCTGAACTTATATGAAATGCTGCTCTATTTGATCTTCTGATATCACAAGAGTTTGGGTTTTAAAATTGTTGATGAAGAGATATTGTTTTGTAGTGGGTGATTATCTGCAACTGTACTTTTGAAAGAACTTTTAAAACTAGATCCTAGTCTGACTTGGGATGGTGACTTCACTGGTAAAGAAATCCTATTGTAATTGAAAGGGAAGATGCTAAAAAACTTTGAAGGAAGGAAAAAAACAATGGTTTTTAAGTTACACATAAAGTAGCTTTTTCTCTAAACATAATTTCTGGGGAAGAGGTTCTTGTAATATAGGATCTTAGGCTCGAAGGTTCTAGGGCACAGTCGCAGTACCTTTACCTTTTTGTTATTTCACCTCGTGATTCCTAGTAAAAAGACATAGTAATTAATATGTTTGTCAAAACATAAAAATAACCTACAAAACTAAACTCCCCAAGAGGTTGACCTATGTCTAAAAGTTCTAACGAAATATAAAGGTAAAGGAACCTACAACCCCATCAACAGTTTAGGCCGGTTTGAACAGTTGACCTAAGAGTTAAACTTGAAAGTGAAAGAATTCACCGTTTCATTCATTCTTGATCCACTATTTTCAAATATTCTTGTGTTTTCATGTTTTGGTGAATTTCTACAAATACCCTACTATCAAATGTGTTTTAAAATTCTGATTAAACATGGGCTTACCCATTTGACGAAAACAAGGTAACAACAGATCAAGGTTACTTATAAAGTTGTTATTATTACTATGTAATGTTGTTAGGTATATTATACACGTACCCTAGTTGGTAGAGAGTAATGAGGGTGCATGGAGAATCGGTGGAAGCTACACTACTGTAGAAGAATGTTAGTAGAATAGAATAAAGCAGAAGTACTAAACGATAACATTTTTTTTCCATTGTACCTGCATGTTAGGTATTTGTGCTAACGTCATAATTAACACATTCTACCTAATAACTATATCTTATAAACTTTACAATGTTTTCTAGTAAAAACTTTACTATGCTACTAACATATCGAATATTATTTATATAACCGAAACAGCAACATTTAATGACATTATTATTAGTCTATGAAGTAAGGTTTTCAGTGACGGCTACCATCACGATTTTCTTAAATAAAAACTTATGCTTTACGTTTTCATTTTTTTTTATTTAATATTGTATAAATTATTGAGAGTGCATGAATTTTTTTTTTCTTCCTTTAAAATCATTATTAAAAAGGTATTGTGATTTTCACATATTCACTAGACTTCATGTTTTCACCTACAACTAAGGATTTCTTCATTGTTGCATTGAGATGATTTTTTAGCAATAGATTAAGAAGAGTGATTCTCCATTTCACAAACTTAGATTGTGTATCAGAGGTCTAGAGAAAGGTAAAGACTATTCATTAGTAATAACAACTTTATTTTGGGATTTTTTTCAAGTTCTTGCTTCTTCTTTTTTAATGATTATATGCATTCTTTGTACAATTGTTTGAAACTCTTTTCTTCTTTTTGTTTTAATAAGAATGGATCTTTTGCTTTGATCTGAAGATTTTGTACGTTAAAAATAATTTTTTGCCCATATATTTTGGTGTTTCTCACATAATTTATTCTAATATTTATTATTTTGTCATTGAGTTATTACTGTTTGGTTGTCATTTATATTAAGTAATAATAAGATAGGAAGGTTGGATGATAATGTTGGTGAAACCACTCCAAATAGTCATCAATACAAAGCTAAGGCAAAAACACTTCTCCACCATTGATTTCCAAAATGCTATCTATCCATTTAGCAAATGAGTTAAAGATATCTTGATGATGAGATAATGTGAAACCAATATCCACACATGAAGGCACCAAAGAAGAAAAATATGTTAAGGAATGGTCAATTGATATTTAAATTAGTCATTACACTACAATAAATAATAATATTTTGTTTCTAAAATTAGTTTTTATTTAATAATTTTATTGAAGTGCATTAATAAAATTAACTTGTGCAAAACAAAACTACAAACTAAATAAAACAAAATACATTTGACATCTCTAATAGAGTCATGATTCATTATCGGTGGCAAAATGAATGAGTCTAATCTAAGTAGGATGAAATAGATTGACTCGCTATAAAAGACCGGGTTAAAAATTTTGGTACGTTCCTCGTAACAATAATTATATATCCTTGAAATAATATAACACAAAAAAATTAATATGTTGATATTATTTGTTTTAATTTTTAATTTAGAAAAAAACATAATAGAGAAACAGTCCATTATGATCCATCTTTAACCTACTAAAGTTTAAATTTGAGTAGATGGACTAGTTAACTCATGGCCCAATATCAATTTTACCACCCTGTTATCTAGGTTGGTCATATTAAATTGATAAGTTCATACATTATATTTTGTCAACATGACTGAGAATGTCGTATTAAAATATGAGTCGATGCATGAAACTCTTACCAACAAAGGAGATAAGCTCTGACCTCAAAAACGACATGGATGACAGACATAACTAAACACTATTCATCTTTCGAAAATGGTGAGGGGAACAAGTGTGACAGCAAGAGAGGAGTGTGGTTGGGGAAAAGAAGAAACAAAAAGAAATATATTAGTAATTTTATAAATTAAAAATATATTGGCATTGAAATTAGAGGAAAGTAGATTGAGAATTACAGTCACCTGGAGATTGTTGGGCCATCAGTGTCGGTATGTGATGATGGCCTTTCCATGTAATTGGGCCCAAATATCGGTATCTGAGAAAGATGCTGCTTCGACTCTTTGTATCTGTCCTTAGTAATCTTCTTCATAACATCAAGTTTTAGTTTATTTTTTTAATCTCACGGGAAAATTATGATTAAAATTTTACAACAAATTTTGGTTAGTGTAACGGTCTTATGGGTCTATTTTTATTTTATATTTGTTGGGAGAAAAATTGTTTTGAAGATATAAATAATTATTTATTTTCATTTCAATGCAAGGTTTACATGTTTATGTCTAATTTTTTAGTGATTTATTTTGCAAGAGTACCAGTTCAGAGGTCATCACACGCGTTTGTTGCACAAAATTGATTCCTATCTTTCAATTGTGTCCCTTACATTGAATTACTAGTTTAATTCTTAACTGCACGAGTCACAGTCGGAAGCCACACAAGTGATTCAGAAGTTCCTGAGTTTTCCGTTTAGCGTCAAATTCATGTTCTTCCATCCATTTTTTAGTCAAAAACGTGGAAACTACCATGTTTTGCTTTTAATAAGTTGCTTGTAAGACAGACACCAATTAAAATAGGTATCCACCCCCTATTCAGAGGGATGAGAGAAGATAAAAAAAATACTAAACTGAATGACTGATTTTGAGAGGATGTGGATAGATAGATTTTGGGTCTCTCGAAATCATACCTCAAATTCCAACCACTCATTATAAGAAATTCATTATACACACCAAAAAGTCATTCAATTCGAAATCAGAGTTACAGAACTCGATACGAGGTTTCTTGATCCCCCCACTTCTTGCCAGCTAGAATAAGAAAACTACAGTAAACTGTATGTGCCCGTAAATGAGCTGAATAATTAAACCAAAAATCAGGATATGAAATGTCATTTGAAGCGTAAATTACAAATTCAATATCAAGAGTAGTACATTAGATAAAACATCTCAACACAATTTACACATTAATCTCAATTCTCAACCTCATCAGCAAAGAAAACACTACCTCAGGTACAGTCAATCACTATTGTAAAAATTCTAATTTGACCAATGTTTACAAGAGCATCACGAATGCATTCCAAGCAAGAAACCACATTCAAACACTATTTCCTACCACAAGGTATGACAAACCCACTCCACCCAGAAGACCGCGAGGAATATTATATAAGATCAGCAACATTCATTGGCATTTCATCAATCTGGGTACTGTAGTATTGCTCAATGTCTCTCAAGATCTTGATGTCATCACTCTTCACAAAATTTATCGCAACACCCTGCAAACCATGATTGGACCAATTACAAGTGGTAATATATATTATATAGGTCAGACAAGAGTTAATGGTCAAAAGAACATGCAACTAAACGGATTCAAAGAGTACTACGACCACGAAACAGTAGAGAATCTCTCAAAATTGTTTGAGTGCAAAACAAAGTTTTTCATGTCAAAATTAAACTAAACAAACAACATTACTTCAACTATTTAAACATTCCCAGTACCTTTCGCCCAAAACGTCCAGAGCGACCAATTCGATGAATGTAAAGCTCTCGATTGTTTGGAAGGTCATAATTGATAACTAGAGACACCTGATAACAAAAGTAAATGAATGACAGATATCAGCGATTAATTCCTCCATCATGTAAATACAGTTCAACAGTAATTAACAATAGAATCTCAATATATTTCAATTGATATTGGTCAACTTGGTTATCTAAAATTCCATTCAATTTTAAGAACAAAAACAAATAGCCATATAAGCAACCAAGAACAGGGTATTGACTCATGACATATTATCACATACCCACACATTGTATCGGATATTAATGATGTGAATTTGTCTTATTCTACAGCAGATAAAACAAAGGAAAGTAAACACACAAAAGACCGGCCCCACAACTTGCCTGCTGTACATCAAGACCACGGGCCCAAACATCAGTTGTTATTAGTACCCGAGTTGTTCCAGCACGAAATTCTCCCATAATAGCATCTCTTTCTTTCTGAGGCATGTCACCATGCATTGATGAGACAGTGAAATTATTGTTACGCATTTTTTCAGTTAACCAGTCCACCTGTACCAAGAGGATAGAAACTATCATAACAAGCAAACACAGACGGATGGTATACAATTCAAAAAACAATTATTCAGTATATTTGAAGTGATGGCCTATCCTCGTATGAATGTTTACAGTTCTCATGTACCTTCCGCTTGGTGTTACAGAATATAACAGCTTGAGTGATTGTGAGTGTATCATAAAGATCACACAGGGTATCAAACTTCCATTCCTCCCTTTCGACTGCAACAAAAAATTGCTTGATGCCCTGTAATCGTAGAGTGGGGCAATTGCATCAATATCCATTTAAAATCAAGCACCAATAAGAATATCAAACGCTTGCTTACCTCTAATGTCAATTCATCACGTTTTACAAGGATCCTTACAGGATCGGTCATGAATTTGTTTGTCATTTCGAGTATTTCATGAGGAAGGGTAGCAGAAATCAAGACAACCTACAGAATAAAAACTCGGTTATTCAAACACTACAATATACTTTACTTTACAACATTAATCAGGCTTCAAAAGAATCCAAACAACAATGATCCACAAGAATGCAGTTTGAGCAAAATGAATACAAATCACTTCAGTAACCTAGACTAGGGATCCTGAAGATCCATCCAATTAAGTTATAAAATAAGCCTCAAAAGTAAACTCACCTAGCTAGTTAATTTAAGAATGATGCAACAATCAAATGATCATTGCTGGCCACTTATTGTGATGAAAAGCAGAAGCCCAGTTATTTAGTTATTGACTTAATTTAATGTCATTGATTTTAGGTACACAGTTTTTAATGAATTGAAAAGTTGAACTAACTGGAAAACAAACAAAACTTCAAAATGGAGGCTTCAGAACCCAATTCTACATTTATACTTGAATTCTGGCCACAGTTCCTTTCCCCATCAATGTCACACCTCTCAATGATGTCAACAATGAAATGTAGTTTTCTAACAGACATTCATTCACAGCACACCTCCCATATCCCTATTTGATGGCAAAGTTATTCTGAATTGGAATTCTGGTTTTTGCTTCAACGTGATTTTTTTCATTGCGATTCCTTAGGCATAAGATAAGAACTTATTCAACAAGATTTTATCACATAAGAACTTGTCATAAATCTTATCTTGAACCCAATCAATATTTGTTATTCTTCTTTGGTAAATGGTTGCCCAAAATTAACTACTACTATGCACCTTAACAACTGCAGAAATTTGATTCCAAAACTCGTATACATTAATCGAAAATAGGACAAGGGAAACAGAACCTGAAGGTCAGGGGGGAGATATCTATACACGTCATAAATTTGATCTTTAAATCCTCTGCTCAACATCTCATCAGATTCGTCCTGTTAGAAAAAGCAAAAAGTTATATATGAAAGTCCTAGAAACATGAAAACAGAAAGAAATACGAAACCAACTATTCACAAGTGGAAGCAATGAACTCACCAGAACTAGCATCTTGATAGCCCTCGTGCGCAATGTTCTCCTTTTGATCATGTCACAGACTCGGCCAGGAGTTCCAGACACCACATGAACTCCATACTCAAGTTTCCTAATATCTTCACCCACACTTTTACCTCCAATGCAAGAATGTGCTTGTATGTTAATGAAATCCCCAATAGCCAATATAACCTTCTCAGTCTGGGCGGCCAGTTCCCTTGTTGGTGATAATATCAAGGCCTGAACCCTTCAAAAGTAACAAAATAATAATCCTAAATAAATACTTAGTCAACAAACTCTAAAAGATAACACGCTCAGTCAGAAGTAGTTCCGGACAACCGATCAAATTCATTCCTTTCATTCTTAATAAAAGAACTTAATTTTCAGAATATTGATATAAACACAAAAATTAACCCTCTATCAGCACCTAATCAAAATCTCTTGTTTGCCACGGGCAAGCTTTTCAAAATACGCCTACAAACAACCACAGTTTCAGTCACAACATCAAGGTTTTTTCCATCTGTGACTGCAATTTCAGCTGCATAGGTAGTATTTCCGCAATTTCAAATGAATCCGCAATTTAAAATCTTGAACCCTATCTCAATACCACACTAATACCCATTGTTTGTTAACATTTCCCAGGAATACCGAAAATGGCGACGAAACCGTGAAAAACCCTAACCTAGAAATTCAAACTCTGGTAACAAAGAGAGGGCAAATAAAACAGAAGAAACGAAGGTTACTTACTCTCTGACGGAGGTATCGACAACCTGGCAAACGGTGAGGGCAATCATGGAGGTTTTGCCGGTTCCGGATTGGGCCTGGGCGATAACGTCACGGCCCTGGATGATTGGCGTGACGGCCCGTTGCTGAATGGCAGAGGGCTTCTCGAAGCCGTACTGGTAGATTCCACGGAGCAGATCGTCCTTTATCCCCATCTCCTCGAAGCTCGCGATCGCCTTCACACCCTCCGTAGTCTCGAAGTCCAACTCCTCCGCCGCGTTCACCGCCCTCCGCCGGTTCGCCGGCACCACCGACGTTGTTGCCATCGCCCGCCGCCGCACTACGAATTGGTTTCGGTTGGAGAGAGTGGAAGGAGGCAACGAAATTTGGGAGATTAGTTCACAGTGCTGCCAGCCCTAAAGCAGGTTGAAACCTATATTATAACAATGTGTGTGGCCCATAACATAACGTAACCTTTTCCTTTGCTTGGGTCTACTTTGGCTTCAGCGTTATCCTCAGTTTCACATTAAATTGTTATGTTAAATGTTATTATAATATAACCCTTTCTTAAGTTAACTCGGTTCATATCAGTCATTTTTTCAAAGGTTCAATATAAATTTAGAGGAACATTTTTTTTATTTTAAAATTAAAATATTTCTACAAACACATTAATGTTTTTTATAAAAAAAATAAAATAAATATACCGAATTAATAAAAAATAATTATTTCTATCAAAGTTTAATCGACAATATTGATAGACCTATTTTAGAAAAAAATATAATAAAATATGGTATGATAAAAATATGATTAAATAATGATGAATTTTAATTTTATCCCATGTGAAGTGTGCATTAGATAATAAATTAATTATACCATAAAATTCTTTACAACTAGCATTCAAATATTTTGTTGAAAATGTTTGATACCATATCTTATTATATTTTGAATTTTGAATAAATATATATATATATATATATATATATAATATTAATAATATACTTTACCACTTAGATAGAAGAATGTTCGAATACCCTGTTAAGTGTAAGAAACTCTGACCTAATTACCATGTTGATAATTCAAAATTTATTTCATACCTTTTACGATAGTTATTATAAAAGTGAATATTTGTCTTACGTATGAATTTCTAATTGAATAACATTATTAAAAACAATTATTCTAAATATATAATTCATTAAATAATAACTTAATTTTTCTTGTTGAAAAGAAGAAACATATTTCCTCAAAATTAGTGTATTTAACATTTGTACATTTTTTTATTCTGTTATATAACTTTTTCCGTAGAATTGTGTACAATTGGGTTTACTTCTTTTAGATTTAAGAGAAGATTTTAACTAAATCAGTTAACCACGGTCTTATTGTCTTATTGACAGTAATTAATTTTCTAATTAATTTAAGGCACTTAAATTTTTCATTATACTTTTGGAAAAATCTTATGAAAATGTTATTTTTTATATTCTATAAAGTATATCAATTTTGAATTTTCATTTTTCTTGACATCTTTTGGAATTCATAAATAACTGAAAATTTCATTTAGTTTGTAGAAATAATATTTGGATGCATGGATATAATATTACCCAATTCATTGTATACTTTGTAGTTAACTTAATAGACTTAATTGCACTATTAATTTTTCAAATTAAGGCTTTGCTTGTGAAATTTCTCTAGTTATGTTATATGTATGATTTTATCTCATATTATTAAGTTTAATTATAGCGAAAAAACTAGTACTTAGTTCCAAAAATGAATCACTTTACAAGATTAAGATTAGATTATCAATCATTAAAATATAAGTATGGCATTAAAAAATTGCTGATAAAATGTTTTTTTTATTTAAGAAAAACTAATAGTAAGTAAAGTGACATGTGTATGAAATAAGATTCAAGTTTCAAAAGATTTAAAAAATAGACAACCCATATTAATATGTGAATGTCTTGCATTGATGAAGCAACAATACTATTTATAAATGCAATAGGGGAAAATACAATATCATTATTTATTTAGGCTCAATAATATCACATGAGGATTAGATTATTTTATATGCATTTATATTAATTTTTCCTTAAGATCAACTAATAGGAGGTGTTTTAAGTTTCTTTCTCAATGAAACATGACTAATAATTTTTCCCCCCTTTCTTCTAAGTAAATAAAATTATATTTTCCAAAGTTAGGATAAAATTATATTTTCCAAAGTTAGGATGGAACATGTCAAATATACATAAAATTGATATGACACGAAATAAAATGATTTTTTGAGGCGTGTAAAAATACTACCCTTAAAGATTTATCCGTTGTAAATGCACAAATTTTCCAGGGTACAACAGGAACATCTCAGATGTTCCGAAAACCTCATAATCTAACAAGATAAATAACTCTTTACGGAGTATCAACAAATCCAGAATCCCAGACAAATAGTTCATGAATACATAAAATAATAATAGAGAATGGAAAGAAGAAGAGAGGAGAAGAAATAAGAGCATCAAGGTGTGTCTCAGGAGAAGGAATAAGACATTTTTTATAGGTGGAGAGAATGGTCGAGAATACAACAATAGTAAAAAATATTGATGTTGATATAAATACCAAATTAAAAAAGTTGCACCAATAATGGCCAAAACTAAAATAGTAATGAACAATGCAATGGTCATATATTTTGCAATATATTAAACCACCATTTTTACAACAAAACATGTAAGGATATCTTATTACTTGTTTTAATTTCTAGTATAAGGTAGACATGATTTGTGATATGTGATTCCTTCCGGTTAAAGTTACAAAGATGATTAAATTTAGGGTTTAGAGATTAAGTTAAACTTAACAACCTAATTTGAAATAATTAGTTCTGAATTTGGTAAGCCAATGTGTGAATGTTTATGAGATATTAATATCTCTTATAGACTTGCTAGGTTTGATAATTGATTCCTCATTCAAATGGTTGAAAAATTCAATAATTATCTTGGAATGGTGTTTCACATGGTTTTTGATACCATTAGTTATATTTTTAAGGAGGGGGTATTACTGGAAAATACAATATCAATCAGACTTAAGTCCAACCACATAAGGCATTGACACTACTTTCAACTTAAAACCTTAAGGCAATGGGTTTATGGGTCTTTATTCTTATATAGTGCTATACTTTCTTATTTCTAGCTAATGTAAGACTTAGATTCACACTTAGATTTCTAACACTCTTGATGATGGTTCAATAAACAAGTCTCTTTAAGGTTTCATAGCATTTGCTTTGTGGGTCATATAGTGATAAGCATTTGAAGCACTTTAGTTATATAAATTGTCTCATGTTCGCCCTAACCTTATATCGTATAATAGTTTTGTTCGTGTTTTAACTAAATAAGCTAGTATGATAAATGTGTGTCATGTGTCATGAATTTTATTAGAGTGATTTGTAATGTGATTCGCATAGTTAGTTATATTTTTTTACAAATACAGAAAGGTATCTTGTCCAAAATTTATGTGATGTTGGTCAAGTAAAAATATTCATTTTGAGTATTAGATGTAATTTTCAAAGTTTCCTTTTTAACTCTGAGAGATAAAAATTTGCTTATATTGAATGGTTGATACATAAATTAAAGTTTTTAAAATTTAAATTAATTTTTGTCATTTAATTTTGTGGTGTTTGTTTGAGGTATTATTGAATTGTGTTACTCCAACAAACTTGTGTTGAATTTATAGCAAACTAGTGTGATGAGCATAAAATGATCCAGCAATGTTTACTATAAAGTACAAATTTGAGAAATTCATTAAATGTCAAGTGTTGAAAGAGAAGAGTGTTGTAGGATTGTAGATAGAGCTCAAAAAGTTTTACGTTATGAAGGTTTTAATAATTTGTATATAAAGCAAACATTATGTTTGTATAAGACGAATAGTGAAAAGACAATTAGTAAATAGGTAGATGAATTAAACATGATGATTCTCCGTTTGGAGAAAATCAATGTGCATATTGTATTTAGATATTTTAATAATTTAATAATTTGATCTTATATTTAGATATTTTATTTATTTTAATCTCTATAATGTTTTTCTCGATTGAATCCCTATCTTTTAAAAAATATTCAGATAGGCCTTTTATACTTTTTTTAAGACTAAAGTTGGGTTTCATTAAATTACTATTAACATCATTTGAGATGTGTCACACGTTAAAAAGAAGAAAAAACACTCTTTAATATTGATTTGACAAGATTTACTTTATTAAAAACATTTGAAATCAATCGAGTAAAAAAAGAAAAATATAAACATATGTCTAAGTATATATAGACTAAAGTACTAATCAAACTTAAATATTGTCATCATTTACTAATGAAATGACATTCCGAATATATTTTTATTCTCTTTGAGAATCTTTAGAGTCTTCTTAGTTTAGTGATATTTCTTCTTTGACTTTTTAACTTCCTTCTATCCATCCTCTTTTACATACTTTTTGAATTATTTAGGTTTAGTCACTTTTTTTTTATAGTATTGGCATCTTTCATTAATGATCCTATATATATATTTTTTTTAATTTTCCCTTAAAAATGGTTATAGGAAAAGTATTTTTAAACAAATCCTAAAATTTACAAATAAACTAACATGCCAAAATTTAAATAGACTAATAAATTAAATCTTACTTTAATAATTATATTTTTATTTCAAAATTTAATTTTATTTATGATATGGAATTATAATTTTATTAAGATATTAGGTAAAAATACATGTATGATATATATATATATATATATATATATATATATATATATATATATATATATATATATATATAATATTAAAAGGGTGAATAGATAAACCTATTTCGGAGAAAAAAATTTATCTATCTCTTGTATTATTTTCAATAATTTATTCTAGTATTACTTCTATAACTTCTATAATGATTTTATTAGGTTTTTGACCAATCTCTTGAAACACTGGTTAGCGAGATCCCGTTTAAAATTCATTAGAGAAATTGGCAAGTTAATTAATTATATTGTAAATTTTTGATATAAAAAAAGGTGAATGATTTTATCTTAGGAGTAATTGAATACAAAATTACAAAATGTATATGTCATTTATTTTAAAGTGTAAATCAAAACTTTTATATTTCAATTTAATTTTTTTAAATTTAGTAAAAACCTTTCCCAACAAAATGAATCGTAAGAGTAAGATCACGAAAATGTACACATTTCCCAGTCACATCCCACTTCTCTTTCTTTCCACGTTTCCATCTCAAACCCAAACACGTCTCTTGCACCTCCGTAGCTTCTTCTACTATCTCACTTCTCTTCTTCTATCTCCCTTCTCCACACTCACTCTCAGATTCTTGGTTTTCAGGTATGTGAATTCTTGCTTTGCCCTCCACTTTTCATGGGTCTCTCCCATCTTAGTGCTGGGCTCTTCTTGATTCACCCTTAATTACCAATTTTATTTACTTGTTTGTTATGTCAATAATTTGATTGTTGGAGTTGTTAATGGTAGACCCTTTGAGCCAAATTTTTCACATTTGAACTGAGACTGCTCACAACTCCAGAGATTGTGAGAAAAAGCTTGTTCCAATTGCATATTTGTTTTTGTACATATTTGCAGTACTTGGCTCTGGTTGATATAAATATTTTTTTTGTGTTATTTTCCTGTTAAATTATCGTGAGTTTCTCCTGTTGAATCGTTTGATAGAATAATAGGTGTCATATACTAGTATATTTAAGTCGCTACAGACCATTAGATTAAGTTTAATATGTATATTTGATTCACAAGGAAAGGAGAAAAGAAGAGAAGTTTACTGATGACTGTTACATGCTGTATATTCTACTCTTATGAATATATTACATTCGTAAAAAATGTTGTATCCTAAGATCTGAAATTGGCTTCTTGCATGATCCGTCGTCCACTTGTTCGTTCTGCTGAACTTCTGTTTTTCTGTATGTAGCTTGTTTCTTTTCATAGCTTGAATTTCCAAGGGCAAAATTTATGTAGATGAGTATTTTTTTTTGAGTTTGTTGACTGAATTTACTGTGGTGGCGTTGTGTAAGAAGGAATTACTTGGCAATCGCCGATGCTATTTCTGCGCTATGCTTTTTCCTGCTAATCACAGATATAATCAGTTAAATGACTCATATTTCAGGTCCTCTTCTTGACACAAATGGCAGCATCATTGGCATGCCTTGGTGGGAGTGGTTTATATACACACAGCAATAAAATAATTCTTGGCAAGGAAGTCAATGGAAGACATCTCTTCTCATCTCATAGACTTTCATCACTGAATAAGGAATCAAAGACAATATCGGTCAAGGCATCATTGGATCAAAGAAAACATGAAGGGAGAAGAGGATTTTTGAAATTGTTGAATGTCGGAGTTGGCTTACCTGTACTATTAGGAAGTGGGAAAGCTTATGCTGATGAACAAGGGGCATCCTCCTCCAGAATGTCTTATTCTAGGTTTCTTGATTATTTGGACAAGGATAGAGTTAAAAAAGTGGATCTGTATGAGAATGGAACCTCGGCTATTGTGGAGGCTGTATCTCCTGAGTTGGGTAATAGAGTGCAGCGAGTGCGTGTTCAACTTCCCGGACTTAGCCAAGAGCTCCTTCAGAAATTCAGGGAAAAGAACATTGACTTTGCAGCACATAATGGCCAAGAAGAGACAGGTTCTCCGTTAGCTAACCTCATTGGGAACCTGGCTTTCCCTCTAATTTTGATTGGAGGATTGTTCTTTCTCTCAAGACGTTCATCAGGAGGAGTGGGAGGTCCTGGTGGGTCAGGCTTTCCTCTTGCTTTTGGTCAATCCAAAGCCAAGTTTCAAATGGAGCCTAATACTGGAGTGACATTTGACGATGTTGCTGGAGTGGATGAAGCTAAGCAGGATTTTATGGAGGTGGTGGAATTTCTTAAAAAGCCTGAGAGATTCACTGCTGTTGGGGCTCGCATACCAAAAGGTGTTCTTCTTGTTGGTCCTCCTGGAACTGGGAAGACACTTTTAGCAAAGGCTATTGCAGGTGAAGCAGGTGTCCCATTTTTCTCAATCTCAGGTTCTGAGTTTGTGGAGATGTTTGTTGGTGTTGGTGCTTCCCGAGTCCGCGATTTATTCAAGAAGGCCAAAGAGAATGCTCCATGCATTGTTTTTGTTGATGAAATTGATGCTGTTGGAAGGCAAAGGGGTACTGGAATTGGTGGAGGGAATGATGAAAGAGAACAGACCCTTAACCAACTTTTGACAGAAATGGATGGATTTGAGGGTAATACCGGTATCATTGTCATTGCAGCTACTAACAGGGCTGACATTCTTGATTCTGCATTATTAAGGCCTGGCCGATTTGATAGACAGGTAAGACTATATTAGTAATGCTTAATACACATTTGTGTGAGCCAATCACTGAATGTAATGCTTTTGCAGGTGACAGTCGATGTTCCAGATATCCGGGGAAGGACTGAAATTTTAAAGGTTCATGGTAGCAATAAAAAGTTTGAAGCTGATGTTTCACTTGAGGTAATTGCTATGAGAACACCTGGTTTTAGTGGAGCAGATCTGGCAAACTTGCTGAATGAAGCTGCTATATTAGCTGGTCGGCGTGGAAAGGCAGCTATTTCATCCAAAGAGATTGATGATTCTATTGATAGGATTGTGGCTGGAATGGAAGGAACAGTGATGACAGATGGGAAGAGCAAAAGCTTAGTGGCTTATCATGAAGTTGGGCATGCGATTTGTGGGTAAGTCAAAAATTAGGGTGTAGTTGTCTTTTAAGTAAATGTGTATGATTTTTAAGTAAATGTGTATGATGGCAATGAAAGCAGGGTGCTATACCTATATAAACTGGTGTTACACTTGTATATAAGCGCAATCCTGAAAAAGTAGTGGTTCTCATTCGGTAGCTGTTCTAACAAACAAGAAAATTGTTCTCAAATATCTATCTGTACTTGCAGAACTTTGACTCCTGGTCATGATCCTGTGCAAAAGGTTACCTTGGTTCCTCGTGGGCAAGCTCGGGGTCTTACCTGGTTTATTCCTGCTGATGACCCAACGTTGATCTCCAAGCAACAACTCTTCGCAAGAATTGTTGGTGGACTAGGTGGCAGAGCAGCAGAGGAAGTTATTTTTGGTGAGCCTGAGGTTACCACTGGAGCAGCTGGTGATTTGCAGCAAATAACCAGTTTGGCCAAACAGGTTGGTGTTCATGACTTTATTTTCTGTTGTGGTCTATCACTTTTCACTTCTTCTCTTTTCTTTTCTTTTTTGCTTTTGGCGGGGACGGATGCTAGAAGTATTTTAGACTCTACAGAATTGGTAGAGTAATATGAATTTGGTTATAATTTATCAGTATATTCAGTATTTTATTTATCTAGCTCTAATTAATTGGTGAGAGCTGAAATGGGATCTTGTCAAAATATTATTTTTAATGCTTAAAACTCAATTCGTGTCTTTAACTGAAAGAATGACATTTCTTCATTTGGGAGGATGAATTTTAATACTCTTGTCAAAATAATCTTTCTTATTCTCCCTTTTTCTTCAGATTACAATTTTATAACGCCTGTTTATCTAATAAATGTAAATGATACTCTTGCAGATGGTAACCACATTCGGAATGTCTGATATTGGTCCTTGGTCACTCATGGACTCATCTGCTCAAAGTGCAGATGTGATCATGAGAATGATGGCAAGAAACTCAATGTCAGAAAAGCTTGCCGAAGACATTGATGCTGCTATCAAGAGAATTTCAGATGAAGCATATGAAATAGCATTGAGCCAAATAAGGAAAAACCGAGAAGCAATTGATAAGATTGTGGAAGTTCTACTGGAGAAGGAGACAATGAGTGGAGATGAATTCCGGGCTCTCTTGTCCGAGTTTGTTGAAATTCCTGCTGAAAATCGGGTCCCTCCTTCAATACCCTCACCAGTTACTGTTTGAATAGCCTATATGCCACTGCAATGTAGTTTAGCTTTACACATGCTGGATTTCTGAAATTGTGAAATATTTGTAATATACCATCGACTCCAATTTTTGTAATGACAAAAGATCTTAGCTTGCTTCTTTACTTTTTCTTATGTTGGCTACAGAAAATGTATGTTTCTTCACAATTAGTACATAATGTATCCTTAAGGAATAGTAATAATATTAAGACCCATCTTATAATTGTAACTGGTGAGATGCATTTTTTAGTTTGAGTGTAAAGGTGTTCTGCTTGAGTTATCTCTACAGTAAAGAAATGAAGACTTAATATCTTGCTAGATGTCACAAAAGGGTGTAAATGAGCTTGGGTACCATAATGATTCAAGTGATGTGGGTCTATTTCAAGCAAATAATTGAATGATTATCATTAAAGTCAAAAGTGTGGTTTAGCAGTAACTTTTTGTGCCCTCTCCATGATGATATGGTGGCAAATATTAGCTAAGGTACCATGATGATATTTAAAGTGATGAGGGGTAATGAAGTAAATAATGGAATGTATGTTCATAAAAGTCAAAATATAGTGTAGATGTGATATTTTTGCCCCTCCATAATAATTGGGTTGATATAATTGATGTGTCATTATGGGAAAAGGGCAATGTTAAGTGATGTTTGATGTTTTGGATTGATTTCCCCTCTCCTGCTGATGTTTGATGTTTCATGATTGACTAGAGGCAGAACAATGTGAGGTGATAGAGAAAGTTTTTGGAAAAGGTTTTGCTATTTACATTTTCTTCTTACTGTTTCTTATTTTTAATGTTTTTAAATAATTATCCTTTCTTTAGAAATCTGGTATCAATGAAATAGAACAGAGATGCATAGAAGATAACTGCTAATAAATTGAGAAACAAATTAAAAGCATGGTAGAAGATAATACTAACAAATGTAGAAACTAATTCTTTGGACACGAATGCTTTTTAATTTGTTTTATTTTAATTTTTTTATTTAATTATCATCAAATATAAAATTTTATTTTAAATTAAATAATATTTACTAATTTGAAAAGTATCAATTATTGGTATTTTTATGTCAATATTAACTAAAATCCTTTTCAATTTGGTCGATAATTTTTTGGTCCATAATTTTATTGCGATGGATAAACTTATATTTACCTTTGTTTTAATCCATCTTTATCTTCACCATCCCCATTCACACTAATCCATTTGCATTCACATCACTTCATTCTCATCTAAACCAAAAGAAAAATCTAATTATTAAAAGAAAATGCATAAATTCTTAATTGTCATTCACATCAAAAGACAATACATGAATTAAGTATATCGAGAAATTAATTACAACATAAACAGTTTACACATCAATTTTGTGTTAATTATGGGATCCCAAATTAAAACACTCAAATTTAAATTGAAAAAATAATTATTTGTTAGTATTGTTATAAAAAATCCACATCGAATTGATTTGACTCACAAAACATTGAGCTAAAATTCTCGAAAAACAATTACTACGAAAAATCTTAAGCAAAATTAATCAAAAAAATTTCAATAAACATTATCATAAAATTAATAATCGATTTCAACTTAAAAAATAATTACGAACGATCTTAATTTAAGAAAAAAAAACTTCATAAAATTATTAGGAAAAAACTAACAATAGAACATTCAACTTAAAGTTAACACATGAGAACATCTAAATCGCGCAATTAAAAAGAAATTATATACAAAATAAAAATAAGAGTAAAAAAAAAATACAAAGTCATTTGAAACTTATACTAAATTTTGGTAAACGTTTCTAAAAACACTAAATATTTGGTATGATACATGGGCAAATTAAATGTTAATTATTTCAATTATACAATAATTTTGTAAAGCTAATTGAGTACTAAGTTAAGATTGAACCACCCCAATAATTTCTACATAAAAAATATTGATTTTTATATTAGTTTGTTTATACATAACAAGAAAATCCCAAACACATCTTTTTAGCCTAATATGTGACCTAAAGAAAGACACAACACAACCAAGGTAAACATGGAAATAAAAAACTAACAAAGATATTTGAATTAAAGATAACAACAACCAAGGAAAAATATAAAATGTCGTATAGATTCAAAGTTTTTCAAAAATCTAAAGGAAAATATTAAATTAGGAAAAAAAATTGGTGACATGTTATTTATTAAACAATGATAGGATATTCCATCTCCATCCACAAGTAGATAAACAACTTCAAAACTTTCTTAATGTCTTCACTCTCTTTTGAAAGATTCATGTATAAGTACTGAAACAATGAACAAACAACGAGAAGACAAATTTGTTAAGAAATTTATGTGATATTGTAGCCAATCTTTGAGTGTATTTGCCAAGAAAATTTATACATTTACTGACATTTTGGTATGAGAAGAAAAAGAAAAGACGAATATATCTTAAAAATGTTCCTTCTAGTAATAACACGACTACTGTACAACTTTGTTCCATAAGCTTCTATAACTTTTCAACATCATCAAGGAACCATGTTTGTTTCTTTGTTTCCCCTCTCTCCCAAAATCCCAAACATTACTACCTTTTTTCTGTCGATATTATTCTCCCTCCACACTCACTTTCACAAACTTGTGAGTAAGATGCTAAAATAGATCACTTTGCTTCATTTTGGCCATTTTGACTTCTTTTATAATTGGTGTGCTAGGAACCAGGTGTCATGATCTACCAATTAAAAGTACATTATGAGTATTCTTTTAAGTTTTAATTAATTAATTATTGTGTTTAATTTAATAAATTTTGTTATTTATATAATAAATTATTTTATTGTAATGAATAATTGAAACTTAATTTGTAATTGTTAAAATTAATTATTGTATATTTGTATCTTTAAGTAATGTGTTACAAAAATATTATTTTTTATTTTAACTTTTATTTAGAAAAAAAATGTCAACTCAACTCTATCCTATCAATTTGACAAACTATACATAATTAGTTTAGATTGGAAGCTTCAATGTCTTCGTCTAATTTACCTTCTTGTGATACCCTTAATTTCAATTTTAATGGTTAGGAATTCAAGTGCGATACTAAAATTTTATATTGAGTAAAATTGAGAAAAGTAAATACAACCTAAAGATAAGAAGTCATGAAACTATTGTCTTAAAAATGTTAGATTAGAAATCATGTCAATCCTTTATATTATTATATGTATATTAAACATATGTCTTATTAGTATTGTATTTATATGGTGATTCTCTTTGAAAAACTCATATTTAATAAATTAAATTTTAAAGCATAAATGTATTTTATTTATTCAATGTACGCTTATTTTTTAAATTCTTATTTGTATGTATAATACCCAACTTTTTCTTCCTAAAATCCATAATTAATACAAATTAAATAATTTAAAATAAAAATTTATTTCTATTTTATTGAACATCTCAAGAAACAAAAATAAAATATGAGATATATTTTTTTCTATCTTTTTTTTTGTTAGAAAATATCTATATATAACACAAATATAATTAATACAAATTACATAATTTAAAATAAAACTTTATTTCTCATTTATAGAAAATCTCAATAAACAAAAAATAAAACATTAAATATATTTTTTTCTATCCTTCTGTTTATGTTTCTCATAAAATCTTTTTAAATCTATTGTATATAGTGAAAATCACACACATAATCAATTTTATACCTTTTTAATAACTTTGTTTAAAAAATAACTATTATATATAACTTACTTATATTATAATAACTACTTTATATTTCTTTTAAAAAAAAATTATACAATAACTACTTTATATATTTTTTAAATAAAATAAATATTTTAAATAATTAGTAAACAATAATTTTTTTAAATAAAAACAATAAATCACATAGAATATATACACTTTAGCTATTATAACGTTTCATGGTCTTACGCTATGTAAATGAAAAAGGTAAGGATTAAAGAAGTAACAGTGAAAAGGAGGTTGACTAATATTTTCATTCTAAGTTTCTGGGATGCTTTCCTCAAAGAATAAAAATTCCACTTTTAAAATTATAAGAGTACAAATCATTTTTTAATTTTAATTTAGACACATTCGTCTCAAATTTGAAGAACAAAAGTTTATTTAAGTGCGAAGATTGTTAGTCATCAAATGATTCCTAAAATAAATTGCATCTATAACATAGCACAATGTATACAAAATGATATCTACAAATAATTAACGTCGTAATTATATAAATTTGAGTTTGACCATTTAAATAATTAAGTTAATAATTTTGAGGTTGACCTAGCTTTAGTTACTCTAAAATAAATAGTGTTAATAATTAACAAATTTTTCAACATTAATTTGTTAATGTGAGCCAACCAACATGAGGGCCACTTCCTATTTATTATTTAATAAAATCAACAATAAATTTTTTACTCATTTCTTGTTAGACTAATCGTAAGTCAACGATTAAGTAGTTAATGATATAAGGTTAAAATTAACCTATAGCCGAACTTTGTTTACATCTTCATATATATGATTAAGATTGTGAGAATAGGTGCTTTGTATTATAATTATTTGCACGGTATCTAAATTAATGTTATTATAAATATATTGCTGAAGAAGTTAATAAATAACAGTTAACTATAACCCACCCAATGAAGAGTTAAATCGAACCTAAATAAAAAAAATTCCAAGTAAGTTTAGATTTTAGATCCGATATATTTTACTGGATCTAAATTAGATATAGAGCATATTTTGAAAAATTCTGAACCCTATTCAATTGAAAGGAACACTTGGAATAATAATGATATCTATCATTGACATGCCGCAACAATACTCATCAGACAGCGTTAACTTTTTGTTCTTGGTCATTGCATCACTCATGATAAAACCAGGTTGGAATAGAAGTTATCCCTTCCATGTCATTTTGCATATGGGGTATAAGATTATCACAAAAATAGTGATGCATATGCATTCAATTAATATAAAGGAACAATCCAAAGAAACAAAAACAAGTGGCTGTACTGTATCATGTATTTTCTCTCTCCTGCTCTGTGAATTTTTGTCTGTTGTGGGACACTGACAGTGTTCAGCCTTAACGTTACCCTTTTGGTTTTCTCTTCCTCGCGACCTGAAACTATCTTGTGTTGGATACCTGATGAATCTCAGCTTCGGTTTTGGTTCTGTGGCTGACACCAATCTGCTGCTAATACTGTTTCTGCTGAATACACTTTGAGGGTCACGAGTACCAGGTTTTTGCGACAGTCTAGGGAAGGTGAGGATTGGTTTTCACCAATTCTTGACTTTTCAATTTTGAATTTCAGATTATTATGATTTATGAGTTGAAAAGTTTATAATCTTATCTGATTAAAAATGGTTTCAGCTAAAAGCTAATTTGAATAATTGTATGGTTTTGGCTGAAAAGCAACTGGGGAAAAACTCAGATGCGGGTGTTTTTGGCATAACTGTTAATCCTTAATACAAACTTTTATCATACAAATTGCGTGAAACTACAATTCTAATGAGAAACTCAACTGCATCAGAATTTTGTCTTTAAAGGCTTTTGGCGCTGTTAGTTTTTTTATTCTTCTTATGTCTGCAGTTGGTTTGAATATGCTTTGCTTTGGTTTGTAAAGGCTAGGCCTATATAAATTGGGTTTGTAAATTTTTTTGTTTTCAAAGATGGGATTGATGGTGATGGAAGCACTCGTTGAAATAGCCATATTTGCTTGCTTTTCCAAATTTTATAGGTTAGTTTGGACCTTTGGTTATAGTAGGCATAGATTTCATGAGAGTTTACTTTAAACTTTCGTTGGTTTTTGTTCAGATAACTAACTGTTTGACGTTTCGTTTCAAAGATAGAGTAACAGAAGAAGTTATTGAACTGAGCACGAAATGGCTTCAACTGAGTTTGGTGAAGACAGTGATAGCAGAGGCGGTATGTGGGTTTTAGAACAGAGGATTGACCAGCCAATGGATGAAGAAGGTGAAAGGCTCAAAAACATGTACAGAGAAAAAGTATGATGCAAATCCCCCTTCACATGATTTCTTTTGATGGATTCAGTTTTCTTTGGTATTTGAAAAGATATTATGCTAGCTAGAGAATTTGGTGTATAATTTATTGATGTTATTGGTTTGATTTGTTCAGAAATTTTCTACACTGTTGCTTCTGCGGCTTGCATATCAGAGTCTTGGAGTAGTGTATGGAGATTTGGGAACTTCCCCCTTATACGTTTTCTATAATACATTTCCTCGTGGAATTGACAACCCGGAGGATGTGATTGGAGCTCTTTCTTTGATTATATACTCTCTTACTCTGGTGCCGCTGGTCAAATATGTTCTTATTGTATTACGAGCGAATGACAATGGTCAAGGTATGTGTTTGATTTTGGTAATTAATATATTTATGGTTGGATTAAGGAAATAGCTCAGAATACTAGTATTTCAACGTATGACATGAACATGAACATGTGTATCTGTTGATACTGTTGGAAATCTATGGAGCAGGTGGAACGTTGGCTCTTTATTCTTTGCTCTGTCGACATGCAAATATTAGAACTATTCCCAACCAGCATCGTACGGATGAACAGCTAACAACATATAGTCGATCTACCATCCGTGAAAAGTCATTTGCCGCGAAAACCAAGAGATGGTTAGAGGAACAACCTTATATTAAGGATATCATTCTTATTCTCGCCCTTGTTGGTACTTGCATGGTGATCGGAGATGGAATTCTTACCCCAGCTATATCTGGTATGCATTGTGTCAGAAATTGATTTCATGAAGTAGTTCACCTTTTTATATGTATGATGATGTATTGCATAAGGCTGCAGATAAAATGATTCACCTTCAGTGCACTTTATTTTCTGCTTTAGTACCATCTTGAATATCCCTTCAGTGAGTTCCAGATATTCATTACAAATTCTCTTGTTGCAGTTTTATCTGCGGTTGGTGGCATCAAGGTAAATCACGCAGATTTGAGTAACGGTACGGTCCTACACCTGTAATGTAACATTACATTTTTCTTCTGTTTCTATCTACCATTATGTGTGTTAAGTATTATACTTACAAATTCAACCATTTTATGTTCTTAGTCTTTAAAAGTTTATTCTTTTTCTCATTTTTTCCTGAGTTGCAGAGGTAGTGGTGCTGGTTGCTGTTGTTATACTAGTTGGGTTATTCAGCATGCAACATTACGGTACAGATAGAGTTGGTTGGCTCTTTGCTCCAATTGTCCTTCTTTGGTTTCTCCTAATTGGAGGCATAGGCATCTTCAACATCTGTAAATATGATAGCAGTGTTCTAAAAGCTTTCTCACCACTGTATATATACCGCTATCTAAAACGAGGAGGTAGAGATGGTTGGACTTCCCTTGGTGGAATTTTGCTCAGCATAACTGGTATCTTCACCTTTTATATATAACTGTTGATTTCTTCCTTGCATTTTAGAATTGTTAATAAAGTGAATACATGACTTGAGCTTGGTTATTTGTGATGATTTATTTCAGGGACAGAGGCTCTTTTTGCAGACCTAGCCCACTTTCCAGTCTCTTCTGTACAGATTGCATTTACTCTCCTAGTGTTTCCTTGCCTTCTTTTAGCCTACTCTGGACAAGCTGCATACCTTATGCATAACTTGAATCATTCAAATGATGCGTTTTATCGTTCTATTCCAGGTTTGTTATATTTCTCACTTTTTTTTTATCTTGATATTTCCACTTTTGATGTTCAGAATATGATCAACAGCCATGTTGTTACATTCCTAAGACAAACCTCTTGGTGGAAGTTCTTTCTTTAATTAAGGAGTCTTTAATGAATTTTAGATATTGATTATCCTTAATTCTGCAGACAAAATATACTGGCCAGTATTTGTTGTTGCAACAGCAGCAGCTATAGTCGCAAGCCAGGCCACGATATCCGCAACCTTCTCAATTATCAAGCAAGCCAATGCTCATGGTTGTTTCCCAAGAATAAAAGTTGTACATACATCAAAGAAGTTCCTTGGCCAGATATACATTCCAGATATCAATTGGATCCTCATGATTTTATGCATTGCTGTCACAGCTGGGTTTAAAAATCAGAGTCAAATTGGAAATGCATATGGTAAGTTATTCTTCCTTTGCTGTGAAGCACAGTTTTTCACCTTTCTCTGCCTCATTTTTGTCAAAATTGTAAGTACCTACATTGCAATTGCAGGTACTGCAGTGGTGCTAGTGATGCTGGTTACAACGTTGCTTATGATTTTAATCATGATATTAGTGTGGCGCTGCCACTGGATTCTGGTTGTGGTGTTCACTGGTTTATCACTGATAGTGGAATGCACGTACTTCTCTGCTGTACTCTTCAAAGTTGATCAAGGTGGATGGGCTCCTCTTGCAATTGCTGGAGCATTTCTTCTGATCATGTATGTATGGCATTATGGCACTGTGAAACGCTACGAGTTTGAAATGCACAGTAAGGTGTCAATGGCATGGATTCTTGGACTTGGACCAAGTTTAGGACTTGTTCGTGTCCCAGGAATAGGGCTGGTATACACAGAGCTAGCAAGTGGGGTACCCCACATATTTTCTCACTTCATCACAAACCTACCAGCCATCCATTCTGTTGTTGTTTTTGTATGTGTGAAGTATCTTCCTGTCTACACTGTCCCAGAAGATGAAAGGTTCCTTGTGAAGAGGATTGGCCCAAAGAACTTCCACATGTTTCGATGCGTTGCAAGGTACGGATACAAAGATTTGCACAAGAAAGATGAGGACTTTGAGAAAAAGCTTTTCCACAACCTTTTTGTGTTCGTTAAGCTGGAGTCTATGATGGAGGGATGCTCAGATTCAGATGATTACAGTTTATATGAACAACAAACTGAGAGATCAAGAGAAGGTTTACTACTGAACAATAATGCAATCACAGCATCGATGAATATGAATCCAACAGTTTCTTCTTTGGATTCTATAGTCTCAGTTACTTCTCCATCACAGTTGAATGCTACTGTTAGGTCCTCTGGTCATGTGAGCAACCAAACTGAGGTTGATGAAGTTGAGTTTTTGAACAGTTGCAGAGATGCTGGGGTGGTTCACATACTCGGAAACACAGTTGTGATGGCTAGCAGGGATTCAAGATTCTACAAGAAAATAGCTGTGGATTATATATATGCATTTCTCAGGAAGATATGCAGGGAAAATAGTGTGATCTTCAATGTTCCTCATGAGAGTCTCTTAAACGTTGGTCAGGTTTTCTATGTATAGCTTCCCCTACCCTTCTCTTGGTAATTCTTGTGTCAGCATAGTTTATGGGCACAGTCAATCAAAAAGCATGTTAAAATAAATAATGAACATAAAACAGTTTTAAAGCTATTCAAAGGCTTTTTGGTCGACTGAGTTTGTAAATGTTGTTCTTACACACAAGAGTTGTTCCAGTTGGGCTAAAAATCAGTGAGATTTATCATCATTTGTGACTGTAATTTTAGTCACTTTAAGTGTAGTGTAGCTGCCATATCAGCGATCCGTTGTGGTATGTATCATTCAATAGAGAGAATGTCTTCAAAAGAACGACCTTGGGTGGTTTCTTTGAAATCTGAAATTCATTATTCATTTGATGTTCCCAATGCTACACTAAGTTGTTCAACTCTTCTAGCACTAGTTTGTTCCTCTTTATGTCAATTACTATTCTTTCTTGAATGAAATGTTGTTTAGGTCCTTCAGATTTGATTAATACTGATAAGATGTAAATCTAAACTCATATATAAAAGTTTGATATATATCATTACATCAAATCAAAATTTTAAAGATAATAAATTTGGCAGGGGTATGTGTTGTCCATTTTAATATAAGTTCAGTGTTTTCAATATTAAAATAGGTTTCTACATTCACGTCCCAACTCAAAATGCAATTCCCTAACTAAAGTAAGTTGTCTTTCATTTTTAATTTGTTCAGAGTAAGGAAGAAAATTTGGAAAAAAAAACCCGGTTTATTTTTTAGCTTTATCTGTGGTTGACGATGCATTGCATTATTTGCATGTACAGACTAGTCCTTGATAAGGATCCTGAGTATGTTCGAGCTTTTGGTGGGACAGATTCTATTGCTGAAGCATGCAAATGAAAAGGCTATTGAGTACTTTGAGTGTGCAATTTCAAAAGATTGAATCCATACATAGTTGCTTTCGTGTTTTTCATTTGTTTATGCTTGTTTCATCTGCTGTCTTCTTTATTATGGCTCACAAATCATTCTTTAATATTTTTTGCTGCAACTTTCAGTTAGAACTTTAGTGTTCTAGTTCTTGAAAGAGGGGGTTTACTGTTCATGCTTGTTTTTTATATGATTTATAAGCTTAATTTCTTCTGTAAACTCATTTAATTATCAAATACAAAAATATTATATGGCTTCTTTTATTTTTCAGAGTTTACAAAATGCTAATTAAGAAGATACATATTCATAGTGTATCAATTAGTGTATCATATGCATTTACTTGCAACAACTCTTTAATGTTTAATTATATTAATCAAGCCAGTTTAGGAAGAGCATCCCACATGTACCACATGACAAGCTCTTTAATGGAGAGTTTTCTTACATAGGTAGTGGTCATGTGTCATTATCCTATTGGAGAAGCTTTTTATAAAATAACTTTTCACATAACAATGCATGAATTATTTGTTTTGTGAAAGTGAGGATTGTCACATGTCAAACTCTACTTCACCATGTTGACAAACAAGTCTCTATGGATAAACACTTTGTATTTAGATTTGTTGTGTATTGAAATGAAGCACTACATGGTCCTTTTATAGGCCTTTGGACATGACCCTTCAACTACATTCATTAAATATAACTACTACCTAACTCACAATTAATGAACTCTATTGCATGCT
>Ga0214544_1001918_pt1 | contig 43741 bp, 48 predicted proteins | sample CNSS3metaG_FD_160074 | JGI IMG/M metagenome (GOLD analysis project Ga0214544, IMG submission 160074) | Root nodule microbial communities from cowpea collected in UCLA plant growth center, Los Angeles, California, USA - CNSS3 | ecosystem: Host-associated > Plants > Roots > Nodule | place: USA...
AATAAAATAAATAAGAGACCGTAAAAATAGCAAAAGAAAAACGCAAAAATCAACCAAAAATCTCATCAAAATGCAAAACAATTACCTAAATCATAAAAAAATATACAAAACGAAAAAAAAATAACGCGTTTTGAATTTACCCCGGACAGAATTGGCGAACGAGGCGCAAGATACTCGCCGGAGCAGTCACACGGAGCAGCAGTGCAAGGTGGCTGTGGGGAACCGTGGCGAAGTGGGGCGACAAATGCACGACGGAGGGGGCGCGACGTACGCACAACGCAGCGGTGGCGCGCAGGAGGCCGCAACGAGAGCTGGACGGTGGCGCGACGGTGGCCACTTCCTTTTCGACGGTGGCGCGGTGGCTGCCTCCTTTTCGCCTGCTGTTCGGTGGCGGAGCAAGACCGGCGACCCAAACTTCGTGGACGGAGGCGCAATCGGCGATGGAGATGTCGCTGACGGAGGTCGCTGATGGAGATGGAGAGGTCGCGAGAGAGAAGATGATGAACAGTGAGGGTTCGCGCGATTTGGGAACATAAATAGAGGATATGGCCTCGGTTCTGTAAACACCCGAGGCAGAAACAGCTATAGGCCTCGGTTCTGCTCCACCCGAGGCCAAATCTTCCGTTATAGGCCTCGGTCCTTTGACACCCGAGGCCAAAAAGTGTGCTGTCAGTGGCAGTTTTGGAAATGTGGGGGCCACAGATGGGTTATAGGCTTCGGTTGGTTGAGAACCGAAGCATAAAACTGGTTATATGCTTCGGTTGATATGGGACCCGAGGCAAAATGCTGAGAATAATTTCAAAAATGCCACCGCCTCCTTATAGGCTTCGGTCCCGCAGTAACCGAGGCCTATAAGGCGAGTTAAAAACCCCATTCTGCACTAGTTTAAATTGATACTTAAATTTTATTTAAATCGAAGAAAAATTATAATTATTAAGTCTAAGACTTAACATGATAATCAATAATCTTTAATATTAAAAATTTTGACACGAAAAGAGAAAATAATTTTATATAAAACATGTAACATCAAATAAAAACATGGAAGCAATAACTATTAAAGGAGTGTAAATATCAAAATAGGTGCAAACCGTAAATGAGAGAGGTGCAAAGCATAAACTACATGAGTGCGCAAAGTAATATGAGTAGGGTGGAATTCATATGCATTAAAACTGTGGGTGCACTAAGTAAGGGGGCTTCTCCCTACACCCCAACCTTTCTCTTGTACCCCCAAAACTTTATATATTTCCAGCTTTGCCCGCGGTAAAAAAGTAATAGAGAAAGAGAAAAAACAATAAAATCCCATGCACCCCCTACCCCTGCAACGTTGCACCCCGAAAAATTCCCTTTGCAAATGTTGACATCCGGTTCGCAAATTTTAATTATGGATGTCGACATCCGTTTTCTTAATTTTTTTTGTTTTTTACCATTACGGATGTCGACATCCGCTTCGCAAATTTTAATTGCGGATATCCACATCCATTTTCTATTATTTTTTTTTTCAGTTTTAAAGCACAAAAAATTTGTGCATGGACACTGAACTTGTAGTGAAGTTAATGGTCCATAATTTGTAGTTAAAATTTTCAATTTCAGTGCAGTGGCCAAGGGATTCATCTTTTTCTATTCATGTATAGAGTTGCATCTTCACGTCTCACCCTTCTCAAGGTCATTATCACCAACCTCTCTATCGTTTTTTTCTCTTTAGATCCCAAACCCTGTTGTTTATTAAACAAAACATTTTTAAATACTCAAATTGGTCTCCTTTTTTGTTAAGTCTGGCTAAACAGTGTTAAATGGGGTTCCACTCGAGTTTTTTATTTATTTTTTATTTTTTTGAATTTTTGAATTTTTTTAAAAAAATAAATATTTTGCCACGTATCAAGCTGTCGTCGTGCCACGTGTTAGTGACAGAGTGATGTGGCAGTGACAATGACACGTGTCAGTATTATGCTAGGTGTCATTTCCTTAGTCTCAACTTGATCCCTGTATTCTAATTTTTGTTTCAATTTAGTCCCTATTTTTGTAAAAATAATTCAATTTTGACCCTCTCCAAATTAAAACAAAAATTAATTTTATATAAATGTTATACTAATATTTTTATTAAATTTGATATTTTTATTCAAATTGATATTTTTAACATAGCTAAGTTTATTTAAAATTGTGTTTCAAATTCAACTTTACTTAACATTGTTTTCAAATTTTAAATTTATATGTTTTTTATTGTTACATGTACTAGTTAACTTATGAATTTTTTTCTATTAACATTATTTTCTATTAACAACTTTAAAACAATTTTAAATAAAGTTCAATCTAAAATATTAATTAAATGAACTTAATTTAGTTAAAAATATTTACTTGAAATATCAATTTTGATGGAAATATTTGTGTACATATATATAGAAATTAAATTTGATTTCAATTTGGAGAAGGACAAAATTGCCCATTTTTACAAAAATTGGGACTAAATTGAGACAAAAATTAAAATAAAAGGACCAAATTGAGACTAAGGAAATGACACCTGGCATAATACTGACGCGTGTCACTATCACTACCACATCACTCTATCACTGCTACGTGGCACGATGACAGCTTGACACGTGGCAATTTTTTTAGGAACTGACACGTGACACTCCCTCTAACAGCGTCAACCTTGACTTTATAGAAAGGGCAAACTTGAGACATTTTAACAAAAGGGGACCAATTTGAGACTTTTAAAAATTTAGGTACCATTTTGAGATTTGGACTCCAAAATGGAAACCAACGGCATAATTAAACCTTATTTATTTATTTGAAAACCTTATGGAAAATCAATTCTCCGTTTAGATTGGTTTTGTGAGTGGAAACATTTTGTTCAGGGTTCAATAGTGAAGGGCTTTTTGTAGTTTTTATTTTTACTTTGAGAAATATGCTTGTATTCTTTCATTTTAATTTTGTATGATTTGGGGGAGAGAGATCTGCAATATAAGTGTCATTCCTAACAAGGGTATTGCAGATTTTTATTGCCATTTCAACGCCATACAAAAAGCACACACACCAAACCAAAACTTTCACTTTTTCAACTTTTCTTCTCACTTTCTCCTCTCACAATGGTTGATTCGGAGCCCAAGTTCTTCATCCCGGAGTCAATCCAGGGCGTGGATTTCGACGTGACGGTGCAAATGAGGATGGTCTGGGAGGTGATAAAGGCGCCGCTGATCGTGCAGCTGCTGAACATGGCGGTGTGCATTTGCCTCGCCATGGCTCTCATGCTCTAGATGGAGAGGGTCTACATGGGCATTGTCATCATCCTCGTCAAACTCTTCTGGAAGAAACCCTACCAACGCTACAAGTTTGAACCCCTCTAAGAAGATGAGGAATTCAGCTACACCAACTTCCTCGTCGCCCTTGTTCAGATTCCCATGTTCAATGAAAAAGAGGTCTGCAAAAGATTCTCTTCTCCCATCTCTTTTTTTTTCTCTCTCTTTCTCACTCAAAATCACTGCCCTAGAAGATCTCTGCCCCCAAATCAGAGTATTTAGCACAAAGAATGCTTGAAAGTTGTGGCTGGGAATACAAAAGTTGTTCCAAAAGCTATTTTCTTCCAATTTGTTCCCTTGAACATCTTATAAAGATGCCCTGAAGTATATCCAGCAAATAGTCTCATTAAACGTATGTCTACAATATAAAGGAACAAAATAAAAAATAAGGAAACGGATGTCGACATCCGTAATGATCACAAAATAAAATATAACTATATATATAACTCGCAACACGCAATAGATAACATTCCAAGAATCAGTAATAAAAACATGATTAAAGTTAAAAGTGTGAAAATCATACTAACCTACAAGAATAACTTTTAAGAGAAAAGCGCTGAAAAGCTTCACTAGAGATATTACGTTCAAATGAAAGAGATAGAAAGCGGGGGACCACTGGAGAGAGCACGTTCAAATGGAAGGGGATCACTGGAGATAAGAAATAGAGAGAAGAAGGAGAGAACGGAAACAAAAAAAGAAGAAGAAATAACGTAACAGAATAGAAATATTGGGGATGCAGCACTGCAGTAATAAAACCCACTTAGTAGGATTCCACTAACTTAAAAAGAATCTACGTCCAATCTTCTCCTAAGTAAACTCACTTAGTAGGATTCCACTAACTCAATTAGGATCCAAGAATTAGAAGAACATCTATATAATTCTAGAACCTAAAAACTAAGGAACTTGATCTACCAATCAAGAACTCCCCCTAGGAGCAATGCATCCACGCAATTGCACCTAGGCCTTCACTTCACACAGTCACTAGTGCAGATTTGACATTTTACTTCGCCTTATAGGCCTCGGTTATAGCGGAACCGAAGCCTATAAGGAGGCGATGGCATTTTTGCAATTTCGTCCAACTATATTGCCTCGGGTGTGTGTAAAACTGGTGCAGTAAGAGGTTTTAGGCCTCGGTTGCAAAAGAACCGAAGCCTATAAGGCAGCCCAGTAACCAAAATTTCAAAAATGCCATCAGCGTCAGCACTTTTGGCTTCGGGTGTTTTTGAACCGAGGAAATATAAAGAGGTTTTTGGCCTCGGTTAAAAAAGAACCGAGGCCTATAAGTCAGCCAGTAACCCTAATTTAAAAAATGTCACCAGTGCCGTCACATTTGGCTTCGGGTCTTTATTGACCGAGGCCATAAAAGGACTTTAGGCCTCAGTTATTAATTGAATCGAGGCCATATGCCCTATTTAGGTTCCCAAATTCGCGACTTCGCACTGTTCACCTTCGTCCCTGAGTGAACACTTGGTGCGCAGTGGAGGCATTTTCGTCTTTGTTTTCTCGTGCGGTGGTGTTTGGTTCATCATTGGCGAAGGAGGCGTGCTCGCGGCTCACGACAAAGGTGTGATTTGGTGTTCACTCTCTTCCTTTGTCTGTGGTGGTGATGGCGACACAATGGTAGGGTTGCCCGCAAAGTGACTTGAAGTTCTGCTTCGAACGGCGGTGGAGGTGCTGGATCTCTAGATCTCTTGGCTCTACTGGTTCATGGTGGTTTTTCGTTGTCGCATTCAGACCGTGCAGTGGTAGCATATGTCTGAGCGTCACGGTGGGTTGCTCGTTCAGTGCTGGTGAAGGTCTGGCCGCGACAGCGTTTGTCGACGATCTCGATGACGAGGATGAGCGCAGCAGTACTAATGGTGGTGCGAGCAAAGTACCCCTATGGCTTCGGGTCCTCAAAGAACCGAGGCAGAAAAGTACGCCCTATGGCTTCGGTTGACACCCGAGGCCACAAATCACCCTTTTTTGCCTCACCCCAATATGCCTCGGTTCTAGAACCGAGGCAGAATATAAAAAACAACCGGGGCCAAAAGCCCTTACTGCACTAGTGAGTGAAACAACTGTAATCAGAAATACAACCAAAAAAGAATCAAGAAACGAATACACCTATTGTTGTGCAGATTTGTCAATTTGCTCCTAGATGCAAGCTAGACTGATCAAGGTAGAATCAACCATCAATCTCCTTGAATCTTCACTTGAATGATCTTCGAGAATGCTTAAGAACTCTGCGAATGTCAAAGGGTTGTTTCTCAGAATGTTTTTCAGTGATTTGTATCCTTTTCCCCACCGAAACAGTTTTCAGAAAATAGCTTTTATACAGAGTTTTCTGCTATCATTAATGGATTAGGAATTTACCTAATCGATTATCGTGAGTGTATTTTCACTGCCTTAGTGTAGTACTCACAGCTAATCCATTAGTTAAACAACTAATCAATTCATGATTGCATAAGCAAGAGTGTGATGGTTAATTACAACTTAATGCAGGCTTGAATTACATCTGATAATTTCATACAAACAGCCTAATGCACAGCCTAACTAAAACATGACTAATTCTAAACTGGTAATGCACATGAAGTGTAGCCTTGGACATCATCAAAACCATCTTCATATGAGTTGAAATAGATCCCCATTTCAACAATTTGTGTATGCATTTTTTAAATATGCGTGATATTATATTAATAGGTGATGATAATGTAATGTTTTTAAGTTAATATATAAAATAAAATTACATTTCTTAAAAATAAAGTGAAATATATCAATAAAGATGAGAGAATAATTGTTGATAAATAGAGATAAAGAGAAGAAATAGAGATAGACGATTTTTTAAAAAAACTTGTAAAAATAACGGTCAATTTTAAAAAATGTAATAAATAATTATATTTTTAAGAGTAAAATTGGTATTTTGAAATGTGGATACAAAAAAAGAAATCCTTTTTATATATTATTATAGATAAATAATTATATTTTAAAAAATAAAATTGATATTTTGAAATGTGAACACGACAGAAGAAATCCTCTTTATATATTGTTATAAATTATAGATTATAAAGTATAAATTATTTATTATTTTCCTTTGTTATTTTGGAACATTCAAAATTGAAAACTATTTTTTTATATTTATTCTTAAAACATTAAAACCTCAATCTAAAACACCTATGTTCCTAAAATTAAACACTCAGAACATCAAATACATGGTCATCATCTTCCTAATAACCCTCCTCTGCCTCAAGCGAGCCTACCTCAACCACCAGCGACGATTCCGGCCATCGTCGAAGGCCTTTGCCAGCGACCATGGAAACACCGTCAATACAAAATCAAAACGCCACTTTCCCCTTCGAAGTCGTGAAGGCGAGCCACTATCTGGTATGAACCATGATTCCTCTGTTCACTCCCGCCACCGTCAACCACCAGCGACGATTCCGGCCACCGTCGAAGGCCTTTGTCAGCGACCATGGCAGCACCTTCATGACAGAAGAAATCGTGACTTTCCCTTCGAAGCCGCGAAGGCGAGCCACTATTTGGTCAGAACCATGATTCCTCCGCTTCATTCTAACCGCCGTCAACTCCATCAATTTTAATTCTCTCTTTCTTCGTTTAATCTACTGTCTTCTTGCTATGTGGATTTAAACTTTATTCTCCAATTGCATATGGTTTCCGATTAAAGCCAGATACAGAGTAATAAAAAGAATGGCATTTGTTTGTCGTATATTTTCTTCTGGGTTTATACTGCGAGTAAGCATTTGGATTACAAACCAAGCTAGTGTAAGAATCAAGGCAAAGGAAGTAGTAATTTGCAGTGAAATTGAAAATCAATGAAACTGAAAACAGAGCAATCGTGATATTCATTTCAATAGCAAAATAAAAAATGAGTAAAGCAATCCATCCTATGCTGAAACAAAACTAGAACAGGAGAAAAAGCACCCCCGAGTCGTGACACTTCTTGCTCTTGGATTCTGCTATCTTCCTCTCTTCCCGCTTCTCCTTCTCGCTCGTTCTTCCTTTCTCTCTTCTTCTCTCGCTTTTTCCAGACCCTTAAACCCTTATGAATGTGTATATATAACAGTGTTAGCGCGCGTGCGTGAGTGTGTTAGTGGTAGATTTTTTTTAGCATTATTATAGTTGGTTAGTGTGTAATGAGTTAGTTAGTTGGGTTTCCTGTTTGGCATGTGTGGCAATGTGTTGTAGAGTGTGGGTTAGGGGAATCGGTTAGTATGGTGTGTGAGAATGCATTGTGAGGTGCGGCAGTGTGTGTGCGTTTTGGAAGTGTGTGCGTGTGAGGTGCAGGTGCATGAGTGGTGTGCTAGGTAAAAGAGTGAGGTGTGGGTTAATGTGTGTTAGGTGAGGGTTTAGTGTGGGTGCAGTTTCAAGCATTTCAAAGTCTAGGTTAAACGATAAGAAAACAAACATCTCTGGATATTACCCAAATATCCCAATTTAATTCATTGACACATGTTCTTTTTTCAGGTTTTTTAGTAATTTCACGGCTAGATATTACCCAAATACTCTAACTTAATTCGAAGACACTTGTCTTCTAAACTGGTATTTTCGTAAAATAACATTTTGCCAATGATCTGAAACCCAAAGCTTAGTATTTTACTGGTCTTACCCTTTTCTTCAGACTCAATTTTCATTTAGTGCCCGGGGTTAAAAGTCATTTTGCATTTCCTGCCTGTTAAGTGTTGGAAGGAGGGATACTGTGCCTAAGTTGATTGATGTTGCATACATTAATTATCTTAGTTGTGTTTGAAATCGTTTTTTAAGGATAGTGTTTAGTGGTTTGGTTTTGTCATATGGTTCTTGCGTCTTCTTTTCTCAGGTTTGGGTATGGGATTTTTTTTTTTTCAGTTTAGTGTCTGAATTTTTCCTTCAATCCAGTACCCTATTTTCTCTGATATCATTATTGGTTTTCTTCGTTTTTGTGTCTGAATTTTTGGTTTGATGGTGTAAGTGAGTTGGTCTGAGATGATTTTTCGTTTATTCCTTTTGGTTTGATCCTGTTTATTATTTTTTCTGAGTGCATTGTTTGTATTTTTCAGTGCATTGTTTGTTATTAATTGTTAATGTGTTTTGGATGTTGTTTACTGTGATCATGTATCTCAGTTGGTCTGAGATGATTTTTCTTTTCTTTCTTTTGCTTCGATCCTCTTTAATATATTTTCTGAAATTCTTTTAGATTTCATGTTTGTATTTTTTAGTTCATTGTTTGTTGTTTATTATTATTGTGTTTTGGATGTGTTTAACGCTTTTGGTTTGTGTTTTCGTTTCCCCAGTTATGTGAGGTATGATCTTCCTTTGCTTTATTTTTTAGTTTTATTTTTATACTTTTCCTGTTGTGTAAATGAATTTTATTCCATGTGTGCTTTTTCTGAGGGTGGGACATTAGTGTTCTTCTTGAGTTCGTGTAGGTTGTATTTGTTGTCTTCAAATGGCTAGAAAATTTTATTTGATCAAAGATATAGATGAGAAGAAAGAGACTTTAAAGCTTGTTGGGAGAGTAAAGGATTTGTGGTTTGTTCAAAACCAAGATATGAATCGTCATATGGAGTTGATTCTTTTGGATCAGAAGGTAAATAAAGTTTGTTGTGTTCTTTATTTTTGGATATGGAATGATCTTTACTGTTTACCTTATTTTTTCAGGGGGATATGATTCCTACAATGGTAAAAAAGAAAGATATAGGTTTGTGGGAAGAAAAGTTGGTTGAGGGTCATACCTACATAATGCATAATTTTAAAATCATGAAGAACGAAGGACAATTTCGGGTTTGTGACCACCCTTACAAGTTATTGTTCATAGGTGCAACAACTATAAAAGAACAACCAATTTCAAGTATTCCTCTAAACATTTATAACTTCAAAAGTATCGAGGATATAGTTGATGGAAAATTCTCTGCTGATTTGGTGTATGGTAGGTACATATAATAATGTTTTTTTTCCTTACCCTGTAGATATTTAATGATTTTGTTTTCATGCTAATATTGGTTTTATATATTATTGGAGTGGTGGATAATGTGAGGTGTAATCCCCAATCCAAGAATGTTGTATTTCATATAAGGGATTTAAGGTTTGTGTATTTGATATAAGTATAGTGTTTTATTTTATTAGGGTTTCATATATGCGTTGTTGTTTATACAGTATTGTTGTTTCATTTTACAATTTTGTTGTTATTGGGTGTACGTTGTGGGATTCCTATTACTTTAAATTTATGAGTAATTGGAGGGGAGAACCAGATTCGTTTATTGTTGTTGTTATGTTGACTCAAGCTAAGATCAAACCGTCTTCAGGTTTGTGAATTTAATTTCATTATTTTGTTGTTTTGTAATGTGATTTTGTAATCATTATTTTTCTGATGGATTTAGGACGGTGGCCAGTGTCAATATCAAATTCCTGGAATGGTTCAAAGTTGTTTATGGGTGATGAATGTTCTGAATTGGTCCGGTTCAAGGAGCAATGGATACAATATGCGTTTCTTGAATTACTTAGTTCTTAGGACATTGTTTTCCATTTATTATATTATACTGACATAGATATTGGAATTATAGATGTTTTGGCAATAAAGTTAATCAAAGTCAAGAAGCTAGCCAATTGAGTTCACCATCTCAATATAGTGAACATGAGAAATTTATGTATAAAGTTGTTGTGAGTACAATATCCGAAATCACAACAATGAAGGATGTAATATAGCACTAAGTAATGGTTTTAACATCCTTACTGAATTTTTAAGTTTGTTATTGTAATGACTTTTTTTTTATATATATACGAAGTGTATTGTGTTACTGTTGCAACTACCGTCAAGTTTAACTTAGAGAATGATGGATGGTGTTATCCAGTATGCAATGGTTGCAAGAAGAAAACTGAAGAAATAGGTGCTTTTAAGTGTGTCATGTGTGGGTTTAATAATGAAAAATTTGGAATTAGGTTTGTATTTTTTTTTTACTATTGTATATGTTAACTGTATGTTGTATGGTTTGAATTAAAAAAGTTAATTTTGTTGTAGATATAAGTTGGAATTACATGTCTGTGATGGAGATAGTTATGCAAATTTCGTTATATGGGATCAAGACTGCATTAACTTGATTGGTGTATCAGCTGTTGAGTTAATGAATAAGATGATTGAGGTAGTATTACTATGTTCATTTATTAATTTAAATAAATTTTAATGTTAATGTCTTTTTTTTTGTTCTTAGGATGGGGAGGATGATCCGAAATGTTTTCCAGAGGATCTAGATGTTATACTGGGATGTACTCTTGCATTCAAGGTTAGAGTTCAACCAAAAACCAGATCTTCATCGGTCATGAAAGCTTCAAACAATCTTGAAACCATTGCTTTTATTAGAAGTAAACTTGAGTCAAAGATGGTAACTCATTTATATCATGCTTTAAGTTTAGATACTGTATTGGAATATTTACATAAAATTAAATGTTTTTAATTACTCAATTTTTGATTCTTCATACGTAGATTAAAGACTCCAGTGCTGAAGGTATGTGTGATTCCAGTACTGAAGAGAATTCTAAGGGCAGAGACCAAATACAAGAGGTGAAATACTTTAGGCTTAAGTACACTTTTGGTCCCTATTTTTGTCAAAATTATTCAATTTGGTCCTTATTTTTGTTGTTTGTTCAATTTGGTCCTCGTTTTGGTAAAATCGCATTCAATTGAGTCCTTTTGGCAGACAGAGTTAAAATTGTTAACGACACAGTGACACGGTGTAACTGTTTAGGCTACGTGTCAATTTTTTGAATCCCTGATGGCACACGTTGGCACAGTGTATCGTTAAAAAAAATTGGGGAAAAAGTTGAATAAAGTAAAAAGTAAAAAATGGTAAAGTGAAAAATAATTAAAACGTCGAGAGCAATGAATTGAGGCAATCGAGAAGCAGTGACAATGGTAAAGTGTATCAAATGAGGGTTTACTGCAGCGAGAAGCGAAAACTGTCGAGAGCAATCAATTGAGTGAAGAATTGAAATTCTTCATTGGAGAGGGTCGAGTGCATTCGAGAGATCGAAAGATTATGGTTGGTCAGAAAGGGGAAAATTAGGGTTTTTGGGTGCATGATTGAAGATAACATCAGTTAGGGTTCGCGAAAACGTGGTGGGAGAGTGATTTGTGATTGAAGCTTCAACATTGCGGTTGGAGATTGCGATTGGAGGTTGGCATTGAAGTTTGGAGCGTCAACCAGGTACAGGTTAGTATTGTTGACTCCTCTTTGTGTTGTATTTTTCGTTTGTGATGGGTTTGCGGTGGGTTTTATAGCCTTGTGGTTGAGTGTTTAAAAAGTTGAACTTTTTTGGTTGATTTCTGTACTAGCTTTTCTTTTGTGGTTGGTTTGCGGTGGATTTTATAGCTTTATGGTTTATTGTGTATTGTATTGTCGCTTTCGAAAGTGGGTAGGGTAATATTATATGTGTTCAGTGGTCCCCTTGTGTTCCCCGTTGTTTATTCATTTTTCAGTTCTGGTCCCCTGTTTAATTGATAACATATCATTTTTTTTGTATTTAGATGTGTGATGAGAGATTCAAGGTTGTGGTCCACCATGGTGGACATTTTGTTCAGAATGGTGGGCTATTATATATAGGTGGATTTATTGATGATTGGTCTTGTGACCCAGACACATGAGGGTATTTTGAGGTGTTAGACACACTTAAGTCTATGGGTTATTTAGCAGTTAAAGAATTATGGTATGCTGTAGATAGACGGTTGCAGTTGTTGTATGATGATAATGGGTCAATTAATATGGTAAATGTTGCTAAGCGTACTAGAGAAGTCCACTTATTTGTGGTTCATATTGTGTCAAAAGCAGTAGTTGTAGATGATGATATAGATAATAATTTGGAATATGTCATTGTTGAAGTTAATGTTGAGTTGGGACATGGAGGCTTGAGTGAGGTTGTCTTGGGGGATGAAGGTTTGGGGGGTGAAGGTAGAGGTCTGAATGAGGGTGACTTGGGAGGTCGAGGTGAGAATGAGGATGACTTGGGAGGTGAGGCTGAAGCTGATTTGGGAGGTGTAGGTGAGGATGAAGCTAGAAATGGAGGTGAGGCTGACTTGGGTGGTGCAGTAGGTGAGGATGAGTTTGGAGGTGGAGGTGAGGCTGACTTAGGTGGTCCAGCAGGTGAGGATGAGTTTGAAGGTGGAGGTGAAGCTGACTTGGGTGGTCCAGCAGGTGAGGATGAGTTTGGAGGTGGATGTGAGGCTGACTTGGGTGGTCCAGCAGGTGAGGATGAGTTTGGAGGTGGGGATGGAGTGTTTGAAACTGAGGTGGATATTGAGGCAGAGGTTTACAATTGGGATGAATCAGAGACTGAAGATGAGGAATTTGTTGATATTCCTGTGAATGTAATGGGGGACAACAATAATTCTAATAATGATGTGGGTTCTGTGGCAGTTGAAGTGGGTATAAGTGAAGAAGAGAATCAAAGTGACAGTGAACACAAGGGAAAGGTGCTAAAAGACATAGATAGAGGGCTTTCTAATGATCAGTGGTTGTCCGATGAATTATTGAGTGGTGCAGAATCTGATTGTGAAATAGAGGATGATGATAACAGTGGAGATGTTTTTGGGATGTTTGTGATGCCAAAATCCATAACAGACTACAAGTGGGAAGTGGGAACATATTTCCTTGACAAGGAACACTTTAGAGATGTTGTTAGGACGTATGCAATTCATAGTGGAAGAAATATAAGATTTGTTAAAAATGATAAGCGTAGAATTAGGGTGAGATGTTTGGGGGCTCAAGGAAACTGCCCCTGGTTAGCTTATTATGCTTTGTTGACTTCCCATCATAAGTGGAAATTAAGGAAAGTTGTTAATGTTCACACTTGTAGTAGGGAATTTACCATTGATATAATCAATTCTAAGTGGTTGAGTGGGACTTTGGAGACACACTTGAGAGAAAATCCAAGTATAAAAATCAATGAAATACGTAACAAGGCTTTTAGAAAATGGAATACTAGAGTGTCAATGTCTATAGCTCGCAGGGCAAGAGCAACGACAGCAGACCAAGTACAAGGTTCATTTAAAGAACAGTTTAGGAGAATTTATGATTACGCAAATGACTTGCTGAAATCCAATCCTGGATCTACAATAAAATTGAAAGTGGAAGACGTGCAAGGTCAAGCCACATTCAAAAGGTTCTACACTTGTTTAATAGCGTGTAAAGATAGTTTTGTGTCGTGTAGACCAATAATTGGGTTGGATGGATGTTTTTTGAAAGGAAGGTATGGGGTTGAGTTATTAATGACTGTTGGTCGAGATGGTAATGACCAGATGCTGCCACTATGTTATGCGCTTGTTGAAGTAGAAAACAAAGAGACATGGACTTGGTTTATGGAGCTATTGATTGAAGACTTAGGTGGGCCAGAAGTATGTCAGTCCATCACTTTCATGTCAAACCAACAAAAGGTAAATTCCATTACTGATTTAATTAATATTTTAAATTGTTTGAAATATGCTTATGGACTTATATATTTCACTTTCTGCTTTTGACAGGGACTTATGCCTGCTATACAGGAGTTGTTACTTGGAGCAGAACAAAGATTATGCATGCGCCATTTGTACGCCAATTTTAGGAAAAAATTTGGTGGGAAGAAATTAAAGAATTTAATGTGGTGGGCTGTTGTAAGTACATATCCCCAAGCTCGGGAAAGAGAAATGAGAAATATCAAAGAAGCCAATCTTGAGGCTTACAAATACCTCATAGCCATTCCACCAAGGTTTGTGTTATCATCCATATTCACAATACTGTTAGACACTATGATGATGCTAACCTTTGTGTGACACTTTCATTTTTCAGATTTTGGTCCAAATCTAGGTTCACAAGTCAAGCCATCTGTGACACTCTAGTAAACAACATGAGCGAAGCCTTCAACTGTGTGATAATTGATGCAAGGACTAAACCAATTGTATCAATGCTAGAGGACATCAGAATTTATTTAATGAAGAGGTGGGCCAAAAATCGGAAGAAGGTGAAAGCTTTTAAAGGTTCAATCTGTCCAAGGATTAGAACTAGGCTGCGAGAAGAATCGGCCTTAACAAAGAACTGAATTCCAAGGTATTTAAATAGGCATTTTGACACAATTAATATTTATCATTTATTCAATTTGCTAACTTGTTATGCTTTGATAGTTGGTCAGGAGAAAAGATTTTTGAAGTCAAGCACATTTCACTTATTGGAGAGAAGTACAAAGTCAACATTGACACACAAGAATGCACATGCAGGAAATGGATGCTCAGTGGTATTCCTTGCTGCCATGCACTTGCTGCAATGAGGTTTTTAAATTTAAATGCAGAGGAGTTCATATCACACTAGTTCAGAATTTGCACGTATGAAGAAACATACCACTCCATAATCTATCCAGTGAATGGGCAGCTACTGTGGAAGAGGACTTCCTATAATGATGTGCAACCCCCTTCAAAAGGAGATTACCTGGGAGGCCAAAGAAAAAGAGCAGATTGGAACAGTGGGAATTAAAGAAAAATGATACAGAGTTAAGGAAAGGTGGCCATCAAAAGAGATGTAGGGTATGTCGTGAAGTGGGACATAACAAAAGTAATTGTCCACAACTCCCTCAGCAAACATAGCCTACAAAGCAACCACCACCACCATCAAGTCAGTAGTCCACACAAACAACACAGCCTACACAACAACCACCACCATCAAGTCAGTAGTCCACACAACCAACACAACCTTCACAGCAAGCACATGAAGTCTCAATACAGACTGGGCAACCAAGCAGCAGATAGAAATTGTAGATTCAAAGACCACCAACTTGAAGATCATTTTCTGTGTTTTAATTAGGCCTACTTAGGAGACCACTTTTGATGTATTTAGGCCTCTTTTCTAGTAATTTTGTAGTAATTGGTACTCTGTTTGTTAACTTTTTTTGTCCAGTACACTTTTGTTTAACATCTAAATTGCATGACTTTAACATATTCTTATTGCACTTGACTGAATATTGGTCTCCAATAGTGGAGTTGTGATTGCCATTTGGACTTGTGTGATTGGCAGGTTGGATATGTTCAATATGGATTCAATTATATTTTGGTATATTTTGCACTTCTGATTAGCAGGTTGTTTTATAAAACAGGGACTGTATTCAACATTTTAAACTTAAAATAGGGACCAAATTAAACATTTTAAACTTAAAATAGGGACCAAATTGAACCTTTTAAACTTAAAATAGGGACCAAATTGCACATTTTAAACGAAAATGTGGACTTAAATGGACTTTTTTAAACAAGAGTTGGGATGGAATTAAACAACGTAAAGCAACATAAAGATTCATTCATACAGAACAAAATACACATTACTCAACCCTGCTTCATCAACAACACACACAACATTCATAACTTCAACACCTACAAAACATCATCCTCACCTACACACATTGAATTTTTAACATTACTGGCACCATGACTATAAAGATTACAACAACAACAATAACTAATCCTAAGAAAAATTGAATCGTTTTCTTCATAGCCCTCACAGAAATCTCCAGTTCATAAATCTTCATCCTTTGCTGGGCTATAATACCATCTCTTTCATCATATAATTCTTCATCACACCACTTGAAGTAGTTACACCACACATTATCACTGGAAGCATCACTCTTGAACTTAGAACAACCCCAAAATTGTCTACCATTATTCTTCAAAGTTCTTGCCACTCGAAGCACTACAACTTCTCCACATTTGCGAATGGGGATTAAACCCATACCCTTGGAACCACGAATATGAGACCTACCGCAACTTGGTTGCCCCCAACTGTTACAGCAAGAGGAGGAAGATGAATGGTGACGAGACATACCTCTCAAACGCAAATTTCGAATCACCAACTGGATTGGGCACAAGATTCTTCCCCAACCGGATTGGCCACAGTTTTGCTTCAAACCTCTCAAACCCTAATTTCTTCCCCAATCAATTTCACTAACTTTTAAACTTGCAACGGGCGTAAAATTTCACTATGCCAACGTCACTGCCTAAAAATTGACACGTAGCCCAAACAATTACACCGTGTCATTGTGCTGTTAACAATTTTAACTCCGTCTGCCAAAAGGACTCAATTGAATGAGATTTTACCAAAACGAGGACCAAATTGAACAAACAACGAAAATAGGGACCAAATTGAATAATTTTGACAAAAATAGGGACCAAATGTGTATTTAAGCCAATACTTTATATGTCACTAATTGCTTTGTATGTAGTTTTTAATGATGTAATAAATATATTTCTAAACGCACAGGGTAAACAGTCTTTTGATCTACCTATATGTGATTCTAACATCGAACATGAATCAATTCCTGTTATTACTTACGAGTCTCAGACAACAGTGGTAAGAGTCATTTAAATTTATGTTAGTAATTTATTTCTGATACTAAATAAATGATGTAATAACTGTTGTTATGGAAATTATAGAATAAGGAGTCCAGTCCCACAGGTATATGTGGTTCCAGTATGCAATCTATGGCGGTTGGTTTGATTAAAAGTGGATCTCGTGGAAACAATGTATGTGTACTTTAAACTATATTTATACTTCTCTTTTCACACTAAATTTCTAATAAGGTACTTTTATGCTAATTTTAGATTAAAGAGTCCAGTCCCACTACAATATGTGGTTCCAGTACCCAATCTAAAACCACAAATCCGATTAAAACTGGATCTCATGGAAAAAAGGTATGTGTACTTCCACCTATTTTTATATTTTTCTGTTGACACTAAATTTATGATATGCTATTTTTATGCAAGTTACAAATTAAAGAGTCCAATTCTGTAGATCTAAGTGCTTCCAGTTCGCAATCTAAAACACTTGCTTCCATTAAAACTCCAAGTTATACAAGAAAGGTCTCTTTAATTAAAACTATTTGTATACTTATTTTATTGCACTAAATTTCCCATGTTCTAACCACTTTATTTTTAAATGCACAGATTAAAGAATCCAGGGTAAGCCAAGTGTTAATAAAAATACCAAAGCTGACAATTGTATGGTAAGATAAGATATGCAATTTTATTAAATATCAAATGTTTTATAACTAACAAAATGGATGTCATAGTAATATTGTTTTGATATGCTGCAATTGACTTTGAGTGGTTCAGCAGATCATGATCCTTATATTGATTTTTGTGTTACCCCTACAAAGGACTTATTGCTGGACTTTGAAGTTGATTGCGACCACCTTGAAGACATCCCAAGTGTAGAATTTTCTAGGTCCAAGACTAAGAAACGAATGAAACAGAAAAAGCACTGATGTGGGCCACTACTGTTTGTAATTAGACATATAATATATATATATATATATATATATATATATATATATATATATATATATATATTAAATGTGTGATGGTAAATGCTAACTTGGGTTTTGGAAACCATAACCATCTTAATGTTTTTTGTCGTGGACTTGGGTGTATTTTGTTGGAGTTGGCTATCAAGGATGGAAAATGGTTATTATTAATGTTGGTAACACCAAAGGATATCATTATTACAATGTAAATATTTTTGGATATGTAAATTTGTTCTACAATTCCCATATTCAATGTAATGTTATGTTAATTTTATTCTAAGAATCGTTATACATATATTTCGGGTTAAAGGGTTAAGTATTGATTATTAATTGTGATATGCTACAATTGGTGTTACAAGTTTAAATGTTATATGGACAACAACCCAAATGGGATACTATTTGGTGTAAAAGTAAGTTGATGGTTGAAATAATAATAACATGTATCAATAACCATTAAAATTGGTAAATCATGAAGTTCCTTAAACTATATTCTTGACTTTTTTCTTAATGATCAAATTAATATTAATAGTTAACATCGAGTATTATGAGATCACAACCAGAAGCATAAGCAATAATTTAGGGAAATAGTTTGAAAATTATATATATATATATATATATATATATATATATGTAATAGTTCATTAAAGATGTTTACAATATATAGATAACGTTTCCAAACATATGATGAACACTGAAACTATATTTTTATCACCATTACATGAATATACATGCTTAGGTCCTTATCAACACCAAGTTGGATTATAGTGCCTTCCTTGAATCCATTTTCATTGCAGAAATCTTTCCATCCACAAGTTAAATAACATTGACGGTTGTTTCTTCCAGACCATCTAATTTTGCAAGGCCAGCAATCACCTTCTGCATTCACCAATAAATAGCGCTTCCTCTGTTTAACCAAAGCTTTTCCAGCAAATTCAGAATCCAAGTACTGAAAAAAGTTTGAATTTTAATAAATTAGAACACATCAAACAAATTTGCATTCAAATAACCAAGTTTAAGAATCTGTTACCAGGGAAGAAGATTTTGCATCATTTGCAGATAAGCATTTTGACATTGAATGGTAGAAGTCTGCAGGATCAAAACCTCCATCATTTTAGTCTGAATTGTTACTACTGACAAACTACGAAGTATATTCAATCTCAATGCCTTCAGCAGAAAAAACCTTGAATAAAAAGGTATCTTTGTCAACATAATTCATATGTATGGCTTTGTTTTCCTTCAGATTGTAGTATTGACATATCTCTAAGACAACTTCATTTATTGTAAAATATCCATTGTCTAACCTCTGGATACCAACATCATGTTTCTTCTGACGCGGATCAATAAGTTTAAATTTGTTGATAGTCCATTCATGTCCCCAAAAAATAACAAACGAGTCGTTTAGGCAAATCATTTTTTGCAACCCAGTTAAACAGAAACAAATCATTTAAACCAAATGATTTAGATAACCAAATACAATGATATGAAGTTTTAAATAGTACCTAAGATACCAATATCTCGGATTTAAAACAAGTCATAAACCTTGAAGAAGACAAAGTTCGTTGCGGAATAGACACCATGTTGGGTGTAGGATAATATATTTCTTCCATGGGCAAACTGAAAATTCTAAACTGGAAATACTGATTTCCACAATAAAGGATCACTAACCAGTAGAGATCATCCAACTTATAAAACTTTGCAAGTTCACTAGTTATCCGAAATCTGTGGTTTTCCATCAAACAATCTTCAAATTCAACTATAATATAATTTCCTACCGGATCATGAAAATAGTTTGGGCCCATTAGCATGTGTTGTCCCCAGTAAGCAAAGAAGGTTTCATCAAACTCAACGAATTCCTACAAACAATTACAAAAGCCAACAAAAATGGAATTTTTCGAAAAGTAATAAGTATACACGGTGATAGAGACCGTACCCCACCAAATTAAAACATATTAAATGTAGTATATGAAAGTGAACCAAGTCGTCTCCCAACGACCAATATTTTCATTCAAAGCGAAATTTCCAGATGAACACAACAATAACATAGAGGGGGTTTGGCAGATTTACGGATGCAACGCACAACTGAAAACTTCAATGTAGACGTGTAAAATCAATGTAAAAATCGTGTTGATTCTTTGCTTCAAATGAACATCCACTAATCATGGATTACAACTCAAAATTGTTATATTAACTCTAATGAGACCCGAATTAATTACTAAGCGCAAATGAATTCGAACTCAAGTGCAATTAAGTAAAGCACACAACCATGAATGTGCTAAAGTTCACTAAGCATGAACACATAATGATTCCACTCTGCAAATTAAGCAAAAACAGAACGGTTTCTTCATTTAAACCCAACGCAAATTCAGAATTGAGAGATTAACATAACTTCACCGAACAAAACACTAATCTCAAGGTTTCAATCCATTCTCTACAAAGAATCAACATGCAAATTTAGTTCCTCATGGAATCCGAATTAGGGTTCTCAACAGAAATTGCAATTCAACCGTTCAAATGACTTCAAATTGATATTGAAAGCTTAAAATGGTGCAGCAAACGAAAATAAGCAAGGGATAATAGAAGAACAACAAAAACATCCACCAAAAATGAAAAATGCTTCAATATAAACGTTACCCAAAGTGTAGAAAGCGTGAATACAAGTAATAACTACTGTCCAAGACTCATAAAACGTCAAAAAACGAGTGGAAAACGTGAAAAAATAGCTTGTGCCACCATGGGTCACCTTCCAAAGCTTAAAAAAACAAAAATGGAGGTTTGAGAGAGTGTGTAAGAAGAAGGAGCGGCTGGTCTCCCCCATGCAGACCTAATTTCGTGGTCATATCACCCCTGCCACTCAGAATTACGAAACTGCCATTATGAGCTGCAGAATTACAAAAATGGCACTCTGGGCCTCAAATGTTGACCCATTGACTTTGCTGACGTGAAAATGACATGGAAATGATGTGGAAATGATGTGGCGACTCTCTTCAACTGAATATTGACGTCCAAGCTCCAAAATTGCTTCACCCAAATACCTAAAAATAATTAAAAAAAAAATTAGGCCAAATAATGTGAAATTAGTCCAAATTCGGAACAGTGGCCCAATAAAGCCCAACAGATGAAAAACACTCTAAAGATGAACAATTAAGCACTAATCAACTGTGTAATGGGTACACAAAGGCTAGTGGAATAGAAGAAAATAATGACTCATCACACAGTCCAGTGGTTGAACATTTCATGAAAGATTGAATTTTTGCACCAATCTAACAATAAAAGAAGCATTAAAAGTAAATGAAATCACAACTTTGAGACTTACCCATTGTGGATATACCAAGGTCATTGAAGTTTGGAACCAGTTCTTGAAGGAGTAACGTTTTGCAGAATTGTTTTGATTTTCCTGAGAGGTTTCCATTGAAGAGGTTGGATGGTGAAGTTCCAAATACATATCCAAAAAGAAAAAAGTAAAGAATATATATAATGCTGAAACGACACAAGGGGTTATTGAAATGGAACGTTCTATCTTTGGACTCATTTTTTTTAAATTGAAAATAACCATAGAAATGAAAGTTTAATTAATGGATGTAGACATTTATGTCAAGTACATTCTAGAAAAGCGTTTAGAAGTCGAACTGCCCCCATACCATTTAATCAATCATTTCTATAATAAAGGATTTGATAAAATTAATTTAATAAATAAATTATTTTTGGCGCGCATTATTCATGGACCGTGAACGAAAAGCTTTTTTAGGAAGTTCTGTTTCAAAGCTTCAGACATCGGAAAGACTAAAACACACAACAGTAGGCAATGTAATGGGAAAAGAAGCCAACCAGTAAAGTAAATGAAGTGTGAGGTACAAAAATGCATTAAATGCTATTTTTTATGTTTGGTTCTTGCACATATTAGACATCTACCCTGTCTTTATTCCATCTTGGAATTAAATTTTCAAGATTTATGTTATGTCAATGTGTTTGTGTATTAGGATAAATTTTAAAGTTGTCTATGTACACCATTAATGTCTTTAGCTTTAACAGATTAATGTGAATGTGCAAATTGCTTTTATTTTATTTCCATGTTTTATTGCCATAGTAGCCAATATGAGTGATCCGAAGGTGCTATCAAATCTAGGTTGCGCAAATGCAAGACTAATGAGAAAGTTAGTGTAAAAGAAAAGAAAATGAAGTGTGCACAAAAGAGTCAAAGTCTCCTACTTGACGATGAACAACAGAAGAAAATTAATTTCACACCACTATGTGATATAACAAGAATGCTTTCCTCAATCAAGATACTCAAACAAATAATGATTTGGCTGGGTATTATAAAGGTCAACAACCATAGGGAAGAAGTAACGAAATGAACCACAGATTGTTTCATCAGAGTTCTCATCGTCAAAATTTATTTCAAAAGTTTGAAGTTGCTGGATCCATAGGTCAATCATCTTTCCAGACAGTACTAAATGATACTACAATATGTCCAAGTACTACTACTGCAATCGAAAATATGCGTACAGGTAGTACTTTCTAAATATCTGCACATATGACTATACATTGTAAATTATATTTTATTCTTTATTTACTAAAGAAATATCTGTTGACAAAATAACAACATCATTTTAGACATAGGAGTAAGTGTTTCAGATTCAACAGCTGACACTAACGAAGAAATGGAAGATCAAAGTATAGAACAAGATGACGAAATTCCACAAAGCATAGTTCCAAGATAAGATTGTATTTAATAGTTATAGTTTCTACTAAATGTATATTGAATTCCATTTACTAACCATATATTTAATTATGCACAATATATGCAGACATTGGTGATGCACTATTCATATGCAAGGAATGTAATGCCTATATATGGTACGAGGAAAGAATTAACAAGAACAAAAGATCCACCAATTGTACATTTCATATGTGTTGTGGTAATGGTAAAGTTTAATTACCAACTCTAAAGGACTCGCCAGTTGTTTTGCAACGTCATTTATTTGATAATGAATCGAAAGAGAGCAAGAACTATCAAAATCACATTAGAGCATACAATATGATGTTTGCATTTACATCTCCCGAAGCAAAAGTTGATACCACTTTCAACAATGGAAAAGGGCCACCTAATTTACGAATTCAAGGTCAATCTTGTCATAGAATAGGAAGCCTTTTACCAGTCACTGGAGGACTTCCAAAGTTTGCCTAACTTTATATTTATGACATTGAAAATGAAGTTCAAAATAGAATGAAATCTTTAAGGTACATGAATGTTTCTTATATTCAATGTAAATCAAATAGAACAATTGGTTATTTAACCAGTTAACCTTTGCAGGAATCAACATAGCATTGATTCAGAAATTGTCAGCAAAATAAAGATGATGCTAGACGAATTCAATGTTCATGCAAAATGTTTTAGAATGATAAGACACAAATATAGAGACCAACCATTTGATGACTTGAAATTCAGACTTATTGCGGATAGGACAAAAGATGGAAGGATATATAATGTCCCCAATGTTTCAGAAGTTGTAGCCCTTATAGTTGGTGATGTAGACATTGCTTCAAGGAGAGACATCATAATGGAAAAGCAGTCTGGCAAGTTGCAAAGAATAAATGAATTACAGACTAGCTATTTAGGATTTCAATATCCTTTACTCTTCCCATATGGGGAGGATAATTATAGACATGGTGTCAACCATCGTCAGAAACCAAGATTCAACAACAAAAGGAACAGACTCACAATTAGGGAGTGGTTTTGTTTTAGATTACAAACGAGAAAATATGAAGCACAAACTTTGCTTAGATCTAGACGACTTTTTCAACAATTCATAGTTGATGGATATACAATGATGGAGGGATGAGTTCAAATTTTTGCCCTCATTTAATCTTTAAATTTGGGGTTTTAATAGAGTTTTTGTGCTTAAGGATTGATTTAATTAGGATTTGTGATTATTGGATTTATTGAGTACGTTTGGTAAAAATGGCGTAAAAATTGATTTTAGTTGTATAAAATATTATTGGATATTATAACGTTTGTTAATGCAATTGAAGTTTAATTTGGGTCATTAAATGTGAGGATTTGAAATATTCAAAGTTACAAAATAAGTTCAAAATCAACAAATTCTGGAAAAGAATAAATCAGGAGCTAAATGCACCCTCAGTTCTAATTTACACACTCCCCCTACAAGTGGACCACAAAAACTTGTTCTGTACCCCCAGTTTTTACTGAGTTGCACCTCTCCTACCATTTAAACTCCACTCAACCTGATTATGCCATGTGGCAATCCCCACCTTTCAAATCAGGCCTACCATAAGCTGACACATGTCATAATCCTCCACTCACCAAATTGACCAATCAGATATTGCCACGTCACCATCTCTCAAAATGAAACCCTAACCCTAATTTTCATCATCTCTTTCCATCACCATGGCAGCCGCCACCCTAGCCGCCGCCGCCAATCTCACCGGGAGCCATGGAACCTACACTAGCCACCGCAACTCCACCATCATCCTCGTGCAGTTCACGCTCAACCTCGCTTGGAGCTGCAGTAGCGCATTCATCTCCTTCCTGCCGGCCACCATTCACGTTCTAGCACCTCCATTGCGTTCCACGATGCCTGCACCTGCGAGACTCGTACCAGCAGCGCGCCATTCAATCCACGGCAGCCACGACAACCACTAGCAGCACCACCATCTCCGTGCACAGTCGTAGCAGCCACAACAGCGGAAGTGTATCACCGTTCCAGCCACCGAATGCAGAACCAGTGTCCACTACGTCTTCGCGAACGAACCTGAATCGCGTCACCATTTCTGCATTCGAATCCACCATTACCGCAACACCAGCAGAACAGCGGTATCATCCTTCATTACACTAGCTGCAGCACGTCCACCAGATCTATACTACGCCCGAACATTTGTGTCGCAACCATCACTGCAACGTTCACTCACGCTCGCTGGAGAAGAACCAGTAGCAGCAACCATGGCAGCCATGCCTCTGACTTGCAACGCGAAACAGTAGTCCGTCACCACTCCTGCAACCTCACGGACCAGCACACGCAGCAACAGCGGAAGAGATTCACGATCGACCATCGCGCCTTCGCCGGAGAAGAAGACCTTGTCGGAAAACGGCAATAGCAGTCGTCACGCGCGGGAGGAAGGTGGAGCAAACCCTAATTCTGGAGAGAGAGTCTATGCGCCATATGTCAGCATCTGATAGGGCAGTCAAACTGGTCAACTGGTCAAACACTGGTCAATTGGTCAAAGTCAGCAATCAATTCTTGTCAAAACTGCAAAAAGGTCAAATAAGAGGGACAGAATTGGAAATTGGACAGGAATTGAGTTGTCAATTAATTAAATAAAGATAAAATATTTTAGCAACCGAAAGATAAAGTCCAAGTCCAATTGAAGCCTATATAAAGAGGCCTAAGGGAGCAGAAGAAGGGAACTTACACATTTAGCAACTCTCTGGTTTTGGAGATACCATCATCCACCACATATCTCATTCTTCCTTTTCTTTTATTTTTCTTTCCTTCATCATATTATCATGTATTCCATCCAAGCCATGGAGGGATAAGCTTTTAGGGTTGATTCACTATAATTTCTGAATTGGATTCTGAGGTTAGATGAATTAATTTATTTGTTCTTTTGATTCTTGTTGAGATTTATTTTTTATCTATGTCTTTTTCTTAATCTAGTTAAAGCAATGATTTTTACATTATAGCAAGTTAGCATAATGTTAAATCTAAAGAACATAACAATCATATGAGTCTACGAGTTTTTGAATTTTAATTAAGAAGTTACTTTGATTAATTTTTAGAAACTTTCATATGATTGCATGAGTTTTTGCTAATAATTGAGAAGTTAATTTGTTTAGATGTAGAAACTTAGATTAGAATTAATCAAGAAGTTACTTTGATTAATTAACTTTTTACTACATATAAGGTCTAAAAGAATAGACATGATTAGGACTAGTAATGTTTAATTGAGAAGTTACTTTGGTTAAATTTACTAGGACTAATCTACAAAGTTCTTACTTTTAATTGAGAAGTTACTTTGGTTTAAAGTGAGGACGTCAACAAATTAATTAAGAAGTGACATTGATTAATTTGAAATCTTAAACAAGGAATCAATAACAATAATCTTTAGAAAATCAATGGTGAATCCTATTTTGAAAGAGCAGTGGAATTGACCTATTTACTATTATTTTGTTTACGATCTTTTATTTGCTTGTCATTTATTCTTTGCATATCAAAATCCCATATTTTTATAGTTACTAGTTTTAATCGCATTTTTATAAGAATCAAATATTTGAGATCAATTCCGTATTCGTTGTGAGACGACTCAGGGCTATCTTAACCCTAACTAGTTTGTTCACTACTAACTTGGCAATACTGAAGTTGCTAAAGTTAAGTAGTGGTAATTTGATCGCCTAACGACAGCGATATCATAGAGTATGAAAGATTGTCATTCATTAAATATAATCAATCGAAGTTAAGGGTTGATAAATACAATAACCTCTGTCAGGCCTCCACCAGCTCACAAACTCAAGGATCACAACAAGGAAAGAGGGTTGTTCTTCCTTCAGCTTTTATTGGTAGCCGCAGATTCATGAACCAACTATATTTTGATGGAATGACTATTTGTAGTTATATGGGATTCCCAGACCTTTTTATAACTTTTACATGTAATCCTATATGGCCAGAAATAATCAAAGTACTTGCTAAGCTAAAGCTATCTCCAATAGACCGTCCTGATATAGTGTCAAGGGTCTTCAAGATTAAGTTTGAACAACTTTTGACAGACTTAACTAAGAATCATCTACTAGGCAAAACTATTGCATGTAAGTCATCCCTTTTTGTAATCATCATTCTTTAATATGGTTTTCTATCAAATCTGTTATGATTGTTTTCTTTGTGAATAAATGTCTTCTACTTCATTTGCAGTCATGTATACCATAGAATTTCAGAAAGGTGGTCTACCTCATGCACACCTACTAATTTTTTTGCATCCCAATAGCAAATACCTATCTCCTGATCATATTGATAAGGTAATATCTGCAGAAATCCCTTGTCCAATAAATAATCCTGAATTGCATAAATGTGTACAAGATTAAATGATTCATAGACCTTGTGGAATGTCAAACAAATCTCTACCTTGCATGAAAAACGGAAAATGCTCATGCCTATTTCCAAAAAAATTTCAAAGGACAACTACCATATCAGAATATGGTTTTCCTCATTATCGTAGAAGGAACGATTCATTAACAGTAACCAAGAACGGACTTTGTCTTGACAATCGTTATGTGGTTCCTTACAATCCACAGTTGTTGTGGAAGTACCAAGCACATATAAATGTTGAATGGTGTAATCGTAGCACTTCCATCAAGTACTTATTCAAATATATCAACAAGGGTTACGACAGAATAACGGCTGCTATAGTTCTAGAGCAAAATGAATTCTTTTTGAACAAAGAACCAATAGATGAAATCAAGCAATATCTTTATTGGAGATATGTATCTCCTTGTGAAGTATGTTGGAGAATATTTTCGTTTCCAATCCATAGACGAAATCCAATAGTAGAAAGATTGTTTTTCCATCTTCCCAGAGAACAGGCAGTATATTTTAAGGATGATGACGTGATTGATGATATCATGGGAAAAGCAACAGTTTCGGAATCAATGTTTATAGGTTGGATGAAATGTAATAAGAAATACGCAGAAGCTAGGGAATTAACATATGCTGAGTTTGTTTCTAAGTTTGTACATGTCAAGAAAGATAGATGTTGGAAACCAAGGAAAATGGGGAATACTATTGGAAGACTGATTTGGGTTCCTCAAAGTACTGGTGAAGTATTTTATCTTAGAAGAATGGTAACCCATGTTAGAGGACCAACATCCTACATTGATATCAGAACAATTAACAATGTAGTATATTCTACATTTAGAGAAGCTTGCTTAGCTTTGGGAATATTAGCAAATGATACAAAATATGTTGAAGCTATAAAAGAAGCAAAGGATTGGGGTTCCGGACATTATTTAAGAAAATTATTTGTCACTATCATGTTGTCAAATAGTGTTAATCGACCAGAAGAGCTATGGAACAAGACATGGGAGTGGTTAGCAGATGGAATTATCTACCGAGAGAGAAATATAGTAGGAATTCTAGGTTAGCTCCAATAAATTGTATTCATAAATATATACTGCAAAATTATATGTCTTAAATGTTTTTGTGTTCAGAACTAAATCTTACTCCAAAAGTACTCCAAAACCTAACCTTGATTGAGATTGAGAAGATCTTAGAATCTAATAGAAGCAATTTAAAATTCTTCCCAACAATGCCATACCCACATGGTTTCGTTACCCAAAATTGTGGAAATAGATTGGTATATGCAGAACTTGACTATAACACTGCTGACCAATGAGATTTATTCCAATCAAATTTCAAATCCATGACAAGTTAAGTATTATTATCGTTTTTTGTACTTGACTATTAAATCGAATTACATTATGCAATCAGTTTGAATAACCATTCAATTACAGGTGAACAAAAAAATATTTTTGAAAAGATCAAGCAAGCAGTTGTTAATAAACAAGGAGGTGTATTCTTTTTGTATGGGTATGGTGGAACTGAGAAAACGTTTATGTGGAAAACACTATCAGCAGCAGTGCATTCCGAAGGTAAAATTGTACTCACAGTATTTTCAAGTGGAATAGCTTACCTACTATTGCCAGGGGGAAGGACAACACATTCTAAATTCAAGATACCAGTACCAACACTAGAACATTCCATTTGTAACATTTCACAAGGATCTTAAGCGTTAGAGTTGTTAAAGAAAGCAGAACTGATTATTTGGGAGGAAGCTCCTATGACACACAAATTTTGTTTTGAAGCTCTGGATAGAACTCTAAATGACATAATGAACGGTATTACAAAACAGAGTTCAGTTTTTTTAGGAAAAGTCATAATATTTGGAGGAGACTTTAGGCAAATATTACCTGTTATACCAGGAGGGTCTAGATCAGATATTGTCAACGCCATAATTAATTCATCCTATATATGGGATCACTGTGAAGTTTTAAAACTAACAAAAAACATGTGTATGTTACAAGAAGGCCTACAATCAACTACTGTAGCAGAGATTCAAGAATTCTCAGATTGGATTGTTCAAATTGGTGATGGTAAGTTACAAGAACCTAATGACGGTTTAGTTGAAATTGAAATACCTCGAGAATTCCTAATTTCAGAGTTCAATGATCCTATACAAGCAATTGTGTTTGTCATTTACCCAAATTTGATACAAAAGCATACTGACGAGTCCTATCTACAGTGTAGGGCAATATTGACAAGTAGGATTGAGACAGTCAATGAAATCAATCAATACATGTTATCACTAATTCCAGGTATATCAATCTACACCCTCAAACTGATATGATTATAATTTGGAAATTTACTATGACTAATATTATTACTAATACAGGGGAAGAAAAGGAGTATCTTAGCTGCGATTCAATTGATGAAACTAAATCTGCTTCAAACGATAGCTACAACACTATAACTTCTGAATTCCTAAATTCTCTCTCTACGTCTGGCCTTCCTAACCATAGAATCAAATTGAAGATTGGAGCACCAATAATGCTTTTGAGGAACTTGGATCAAGCAGAAGGTTTGTGCAATGGGAGCAGATTAATAATAACAAGACTTGCAAACCATGTTATTGGAGCTAAGATGATTACATGTAATAAAGATGATCAAGACATTGATATTCCACGAATGTCAATGTCCCCTTCACAATCCCCATGGCCATTTAAGCTAATCAGAAAATAATTTTCTATCATGCTATCATATGCAATGACAATAAACAGATTTCAAGGTCAATCACTACGTTTTGTTAGATTGTATTTGCCGACACCAGTATTTAGTCACGATCAGCTATACGTTGCAGTCTCTCGAGTTCAAAGTAAATCTAGGTTAAAAATCCTAATCCATGATAAGGACAACAAACCTTCGAATACAACAACCAATGTTATTAATTACTAAACATTTTGTACAAGACTTCCAAACAACTGATTAGCAAAAGATATATTATTGCATTCCGATTTCATACAAAGAAGTTCAATCTATTATTTAAGTTTACAGGTCATACCAAAATACATTACCAAAGATGCAAAAGAATTCTTACTTTTCGAGATAGACAGAACCATTGTAATAAGCTTATGAAGCTCTACCCATGATAAAACCTGGAAATCCCAATTGCAAACAATGATGCATGACTCTTCGCAAGATTAACTGCAAAAATGAAAAATCTTCAATAAATTTCGAAATAAAACATCTAGATGCGTCTAATATGGTTTAGAGAATTATTGATTAGTATGAGATTAAAAAAACAATTACCAATTCAACTTTATTGAGGCCAAAAGAACTCACCAAAACAGATATCAACCTCCTTCTATTGTTCCAACTTTTCAATTGTTCCCAAAAACTTACAAGTTCCCCTATATGAACCAATGACCAATGACTACTTTAGAATCTTTTCAGGTTGACCATTATTTTGTGTTATTGCACAACACATGACAATGCATTTAAACTGAAACCAACAGACGTACCTAACTTATATTGAACTTTGATAACAGCACCACCAAAATTGATTTCTACACCACTACGATAAAATTTATTATATTCGTTTTTTTTCCCAAGTCCAGTTTTTACTTACAATCATACATCTTCCAGTATCTTGTGTTTCATGATCCATTGGGAGTACGTCAACTTCCAACCCAATCCAAATTTTCACTAACCACACCACCAAAAGTCTTAGCTACAAATATACCATCAGCCATGACTATAATATTGGTACACAACTGGATCATCACACTTAATTATTTGATTAACATTAACATGAAGGAATTTTCTTTATTAATCAATTATTGCAGTTAAATATTTTCATGACATTCGTACAAAGCTTTGGTTTATTAATCAATTTTTGCGATTAATTCTTTTAATAAAATTTCTATGTAACTTCTACTTTATTAATAAATTTTTTATAACATCCAAAAGTATACGAAAATAGATATTACTTTACTTAGTACATTAAAACCATGTGCATAGAAAAGCAGCCATTTTAAGTAATAAATTATTATTATACCAGAAAATTTATTATTTTAATTGTTACATTAAAGTAATTTAGTACCCACGTTAATATACCAACAAAAATTAAACAATTTTATACTGGATAATTTATTACTTTAATTACTACATTAAAACCACGTTAATATACCAACAAAAATTCAACCATTTTAAGTAATGAAATATTATTACATATAGTCTCAATCAATATCTAAACATTTTAACAATATTTCATCTTCAACCTCGAGTACTTGGTCAAATATCATCGTTGAACAAAATAACAATCCAAAGTTAAACAAGAGTTCATAAAACAGAAATTGTTTTCCAATTCTAACATGATACCTAACTATAAAGGCATCCCAAAGAAGCCAAAAAGATAAATTAACCAACACACCTAAACCTTTACAACATGGATGATATTGTTTTTATCATCGTCTATTACAAATTTTATGCCATCACCAACAGCTAAGTCATTGTCCTTGCAGAACGTCTTCCATCCACACGTCAGATAGCATTCAAAATTGCTCCCTCCAGTCCAACGAATTGAGCAAGGCTAATATATAACAGTTTCATTCGTCAACAAATATCTCTTGCGGCTTTTATCCAAAAACTGTCCAGCAAAATTGGAATTCAGATACTGCAAACAAAAAGACTTATGTTAAACACCAATTACATAACAATACAACTGTGAGAAATATACAACCATAAACATAAACTATACCAAACATGAAGTTCGAACAACATAATGAGTTAAGTATTTCACCAGTCCATCATCACTAATATATGACGCATTATCAGGAATAGCACTAACGGTAGCATTATTAGGAATGCCATTAACAACAGGCTCATTAACAGACCATTTCTACTCTTTCAAGGGAGAAAATCTTATGGATAAATTGATTTTTTCCTACATAACTCAAATGTAGGAAAAAAAATTTCTTTAACCCATAGTACTTCATAAATTTCGCCAACCCAAACAATACAATATTTCCTACATCTGTTGTGTCCACAGACAGCTCAAATTTTTTCCTAACAGGGTCATAAAGTTCAACTTTACGATCGATTTCTAGTTCATCCTGAGAAAACATCTGAAATTCGTCTGGGAGAAGAATATATGGCTGTTCAGAAGCATTACAAGTAAAGCAAAAATTAGTAAATATAGATATACATGCACAAAATTAATCAAAATATGTAAGGAATACAACATTTTACCATCGATCGCAACAACTTCACTCTAAAACATTGAAAAAATCTTGGTGAACCAAAAGGGTCATATGTCATCCCAGTCCTTGATTGCCCTACCACAGGATACTCAATTTCCATCCAATATGAGTCAAAGACTCTTAACCGAAAGTACCTATCTCCACAAAACAGAGTGCATACGTAACACATGCATCGTAGATTATAGAACCCTAATATCTGAAAAAAACCACGAAATTTCCTCTATGCCACTAGATTTTCATCAAACTTAAGGTTAAGCACATTTCCCGCAGGATCAGAAAAATAGTTCGTCCCTATTACTAATGATTTACCCCATTCCAAGAAGAAGCCTTCATCAAACACTAAAAAATCCTGGGAAAAACAAAAATGGGAAGGAATACGTTCAATAATTAATGTTTTTAAGAAATTTCCTACTCTGAAACAAAATCACATTAAAAACAAATGCTTTCAAACCAAATCACATTAAAAAGAAAAAAAACTAAAACTAAACAACTACATTATTGAAACCATGATCGAGTTCTGGTAAAAATTTTTGAAACTGAAAGTTTGGAACCTGACATTTTCCCTTCTGCCAAACCGAAACACAGAGCTATGGACTCTAAAGGGTTTTGTTTTGTTCTTTCTTCCCAGAAACTGAACAATACACTTAATAAAGTGTTTCTCTTGTTGTTTTAATCCAACGTTTCCTTTGCTCCTTTAATCAAATTGAGACACAACCATATAACAAAAGGCCAGATATTTCGAAAACATAAATAATAAATATACCTTACTGCTAAAATCATATTCTCCCAATCCAATCTTAAACGTAATCATACTACTTCTGGTGTGAAAAAAATATTATATTATAACAATATTATTACTTTTTTCATTAAATTTATTACCTAAACCAATATCTATAATTAAAATTTCTATTAATCAAATAATTCCATATTTACTTAGATAAAACATAAATAAATGTGAAATTCAAAACCAATAACATAAAAAAAACGACATGGGTCTCAACCTAGTTTTCTAGTTAAGTTTAGGACTTTTCATTAAGTTGGCATAGCTAGTTTGTGTAACATGAAGTGGTGCAGGGCAAGTGAACCAAAAGTTTCTACAAGAAGATATTGGAGGGCTGATCAAGGACAAGGAAATAAGAAACCAGCGCTTACAAAAGAATTCTGCAACAGTTTCATAAAAAGATCAGAAATGTTGACATTTTGGAAACTAGCTTTTGTATTCAACATTGGAAAGCTATTTGGGAAGTCTAGTTACATTTGTGGAAGCAACAGATTCCTAGAAGAGGGCTATAGGGTGAAATCCTAGACCAAATTTCATGTTAGACTTTTCTAGCTAAGTTTAGCTTAGTAAGGAAGATTTTAGCATACTAACACTCTCACTTATGTTGTGAAACTTTGTTCCAAGTTGTTGCAGGTAAGGCATTGAGGTAGGAATGGATAGATGAGGAGCAAGCACTTTCACACATTGAGCTCCAACTTGTGGCTAGGGTGTGGGAGGCTCTTGGAGATACACTTGGTGACTTGGTGAGTAGCTTTGGAGCTCAAGAAAGGGTCTGAAGCATACCAGCTGGACCATAGTTGGAATGCAACATAGTTAAAGTGTAGTTTATCTTAGTTTTGGTTAATTTGGAGGGAATTTTAAGTAGTTTTGGTAAGAAGTTGAGTTAGTTAACTAGTGGTAGTCAGTGGGTAGTCAGGAGGGAATTTTAAACAGTTTGATATAAAGTAGAATTTGAATTAAGTAAAGAAAGAATTGGACAGATCACAAAATAGTTCCAGTTTCATTTTCTTTCTCTCAGTTTTTCTCTCTCCTTCTTAGGCTTGAAGTTGGAGAACCTAGGTGACATAAGTTCATACTCTTCAAGTTCTTGGTGCCCTTGAGACTATATTCGGTACATTTAATGTAGTTCAAGTTTTTCTTGAAGTTTTCCACCGTTTGTCTTTGATGAATTTCACTACTTTTCGTTCTTTATTTTGTTGTTGTTCATTTTATATATTTCTACTGTTTGTTTAGCATGAGTATGCCTTAATTTCAAATTGGAACCTGTTTTTTTCTCCACAACTGTTAGGTTATGGCTACAGCTATACTAAGATGTAAGAGAGAAGGTAGAGAAAACTAATAAAAATGTTTTTTTCTGCCCTTCATTCATAACAAAAGCAACCCTAAATAAGGTTGCAATGGGCCAGGTGTGTCCCTGGATTACAAAAACATTTGTATGTTATTTTGGACTTCCAAACCATAACTAACATAATTGAAACGTGATCACCAAAACTAACTTAAATGAAATCCTTCATCCAGTGAGGTTTCTTATGCTCTCTTGTGGGCCTTGTGGTGGTATTGGGCTGTGTTGTATCATTGCCTACCCCTAAAGATTGCACTTTGTCCTTAAAGTGGGGAATGGAAGGAGTTTGGGCCGAAATGGGTGGCATTGGTGAAGTGGGTATTGGGCTAGGGTTTAGTGTGTGGGGTTGGTCAATGTTTTGGATGGTTGTGGGGTTGTGTGGCTCGAGGAGGTTAGGTGGGGAATTAAATTGGGGAGTCGTTGGAGTGGGTTGAGGTGGCACGGGTTTATTGGAGAGTGTGGGAGGTGGAGTTAATGTGGTAGGTGGGAAAGTAGATAATGGGTTTTGACTGTTCGGGAGGGTTGTAGAGGGGGGAAACTCGAGGGGGTTAGGTGAGCTAAAGTGGGGGACAACTGGATGGGGATGAGGTGGCACATTTTCAATGGAAGGTGTAGGTGGTGGAATTAAAGTTCTAGATAGGGAATGGGTTTGCACGTCTAAAGGGTTAGATACGGGTGAGTTAAGGGGAGGGTTTTCAGAATTGGAACGTGAGATTGGGGTTGCACAGGGAGGGTTCCCTCTAAAGGGTCTTAACATCGAAACATAAAACACCGGGTGGACGCGTGAGGTAGAGGGGAGGCGAAGCTCATATGTGACCATGCCTATGCAGCGGAGGATTTGGTAAGGACCTGATTAGCGGGGTGCGAGTTTGGCGCAAGGTCAACGATGGACCGAGTGTTGACGGTAAGGTTGGAGGCAAACCCAGACCCAGTCATGGACCTCGAAACTTCTGTCCGAGCGGTGACGGTTAGCTTGATCGGACATACATTGACCAGTGCGTCGGAGGTTATTTTTGAGGTTGTCAAGGACAAGCGTATGTTGGTGAAGGAGGTCCGAAATGGTGGTGCTAGTGCGCGGTGTATGTAGCATGTCGAGGGTCGTGGGTGGGGGTTGACCATATAGTGCTTGGAAGGGCGAGGTGTCAATGGCGGAGTGGTAAGATGTGTTGTACCAAAGTTCTGCCAGATGCAGGTATTGGTACCAATTGTGCGGGTGCTCACTGGTGAAGCATCGCAGATAAGCTTCTAAGCCTCTATTCAACACTTCTGTTTGACCGTCGGTTTGGGGGTGATATGAGGAACTGAACTTGAGAGTTGTTCCCTGTGCTTTAAACAAGGTACGCCAGAATGTGCTGACAAAAATTGGGTCTCGATCAAAGACGATGAACTTGGGAATTCCATGAAGGCGGCAAATCTCAATGGAGAACCGACGGGCCAGATTTGGGGCACTAAAACTTGTGGGCAAGGCAATCAGATGTGCGTACTTGGTTAAGCGGTCACATATAACCTAAATAACAGTGTGGCCTGCAGATGTTGATAAGTGTGTGATAAAGTCCATGGAGAGGTATTCCCAAACCTAAGCAGGGGTGGGTAGAGGTTGAATTAATCCTTGTGGTCTATGTGGCAGGTATTTATTGCTTTGGCAAATGGAGCATTGTTGAATGAAGGTTTTGACATCCCGAGTCCACCCAGGCCAGTAAAACGAAGCTGCAACTCTAGAAAGGGTGGGTTTGAGTCCTAAGTGAACCACTGTAGGTGATGCGTGGAGTTCATAGAGGATGCGCTGTCAGAAATCTTGTGTAGTTGGGAGGAATATGTGATTTTGAAAAAATAAGATCCCTTGTCGTGTTGAGAAGAGACTAGGTAATTGGTGGTCTTTGGTGCAGGATTGAATGAGGGCCTTCCCTTCAGAGATGGAATAAAAGTGTTGAAGTTCTTGAAGGAGGTTTGGAACGGGAGAGGATATGGCTAGTAGCAGTGAAGGGTTGGGGGTCTCTTGGCGGGATAGTGCATCTGCAACAATATTTTGTTTCCCAGGTTTGTATAAGATTTCAAAATCATAACCTTGTAGTTTAGCTGTCCATTTCTGTTGTTCTGGTGTTTGTATGGTCTGGGAAAGGAGTGTGTTTAAGCTTTTCTGATCTGTGAAAATTTTGAAATGGTTGCCCAACAAGTACTGACGCCATTTCTTGACTGATTCTGTGATTGAATACATTTCTCGTACAATCACTGATGCGGAACATAGATAGGGGCACATCTTTTTGCTGAAGAAGGCGAGTGGGTGGTCATTTTGATTGAGGACAGCACCAATGGCAACGACTGATGCATCGGTTTGAGGGTGAATGGTTCAGTGAAGTTGGGAAGATGTAGTGTAGGTAGTTCGGACATATGTAGTTTGAGTTGTGTAAAAGCTTGTTGGGCTGGTGAAGGCCATGTAAACTTGTGATCATGTAATAAATCCGTGAGAGGAGCGGCGAGTGTGGCGTAATGGCGTACAAACTTGCGATAAAAACCGGTGAGGCCGAGGAAACCGCGTAACTCCGTCTGTGATCGTGGTCTAGGCCAGTCATTGATGGCCTTCACTTTGTCTAGATCAGGGGCCACTTTGTCAGATGAGATGAGGTGGCCCAAGTAACTCACTTGTGTGGTAGCAAAACTGCACTTAGATAACTTTGCAAAAAAATGTTTAGTTGCCAATAAGTCTAAAATAACATGTAAATGTTGGAAATGGTTTGCCAAAGTGGGACTGTAGATGAGAATGTCATAAAAATAAACAAGAACAAACCGCCTTAGATGTGGTCTTAGGAGGTCGTTCATGGCTGCTTGGAAGGTAGAGGGGGCGTTGGACAGCCCAAGTGTGGTGGTATTGGGCCATGTTGTATCAATAACCTACCAGGATTTGGTTATGGATCCATGCCAAAACCTAGTGTGTCCAGAAGACCACAAAATGCAAAGGTTTTTGTGTTTGTGTTAAACCTGGTTATTGAAGGCAAAGCTGGTGATAACTTGAAATTCATAGTGTTTGTGATTTTTCATTTCACGGACGAATTCTATTTGTTTTGATGTGCGAAAGCATGGTTTAGCTTAGATCGATAATTTATAATATGTTGCATAGTTCAATTTTTCTTTAAAATGTGAAAACAAGAAAAAGCGAGATTGACTGTTAAGTTCATTAGTAGTGTTATCTAGTAGAATCTAGCGTTTGCATTTTAGGATCTTCGTTCACACTGCATCGGTTGCTTCCATTCTTGTTCCCGTGTTCTATTCATCTACTTGCGAATCATATGTCCATCACGATTTGTGGTCTGTAATTTTGTAGTTATATGGTTTCGTGATAAATTTTGAGATACTATTTATGGTAGTGATTTTATGTGCTTTAGGTTTCGTTAAGTCATAAACATGTTTCCTAGTAGTTTTAATTCCTTAGATTGCATTCCGTTACAGTGCATCGAGCACTTTTCATGCATACTGAATCAGGTGAATTTTCCTCAAACAGTTGACTACTTTGTTATTTTTTTCCTTTGTATGGATCTATTCATGTATCCAGTCCATTCACCACACAATTCATCTAGGCATTTAGAGTAGAATTTTTGTTTTTCTTAGTTTTTAAATAAGCATAGTTTTTAGTAAAGTGCTTTGGTAGTCAAATTTCCCCACCATATATTTCATGTGAACATGCATCTTAACTTAGTCTTGTCCATGAATTGATGATACTCGAGTTTTCCCTATTATCATATTTTCAAAAAAGGGGAAATTGGTTTTGATAGAACTTAATGGGCTAAGATTTTCAGTTCATTAATATCTCATGGGATATTATAGTTGCTAAGGGAGAAAAAATTATTCTCCATAAGTACTCTAAAAAGGCAACTTAAAAACTCAGGAAATGCAAAAGATTTTCTTTGCTTTAGTTATAGGGAGTCTAATGTATACCCAAGTGTGTATGCTTTCGGATATAGCATACATAGTTGGGATGTTAGGAAAATATTTAAGTAATCTAAGAATGGATAATTGTAAATAAGCTAAAAGGTTTATGAGATATTTAAATATAACAATGGATTATATACTCACATATAAAGAGATATTATAACACCCTCTATTTTATAGATGTAAAAATGGGTTCTAACCCATGAGCTAATTCGGCTCACCACAGGTTCGAGCTGGGTTGGTTGAGAAAAAATTAATTTTTTTCAAAAGTGGGTTGAATTGAAATGACTCACTTAACTCACGGGTTAAACAGGTTTGGGTTAGGTTGAAGGTGGGTTAGGCCACCAACATTTTTTTACAATTTTTTAAAATCTTTTTGTTATAATCATTTATTACTTCTAACTATATAGGTTCACAATTTCATATTTTTAAATGCTAGAATATTAATCAATAATATTTGAATTGTTAGAATGCTTAATTAATTTGTTTGTCATATTATATATGTTAATACTTTAATCTTTAACTATTATCTTATAATAATATTATGAGAATTAGGTGAACATTTTGATTCCTTTATTATAGAAAATAAGTTAAGTCAATCCACTCTTATTGTAATGCAATAAATAATATAAAATAAATTGCAAAAAAAAAAAATTGTAAGTGAGCTAACCCACTAATCCACTATAACACGTGGTGGGTCAAGCCGGGTTAAAAAATTTCTGGCTTACCAATAAGTAAGTCGGGTTAGGCTAATCCTTTTTTGCTCAACTCGTGGTGAGCTAACCCATGTGAGCCAGATTGACTTACTTTGACACCCCTACTTTATTTTATATATTTAAATTTCTTATTTAAATTGTAGTATGAAGTAATTTTATGATTTCATAAGTAAATTGACAAAGAGCTTTGTATAATGTAAATGATAGTTTTTTTTTTTGTGCTAACTACTTCCTATTTTTCGAGTTGCCTAAGTAAAATTGTGATTAAGGCTTCATTAACCATTGGATTAGGCTGAATTTTTTATAAAGCATTCTTAAAATATAGTTCTTCACTATGAATAATGGGATTTTGCATTGGAGGTGTATGGAAGGAGTAGTAATTCCCGCACTTTAGTGTAAAAGTTAGGTCTCCATATGTTATCTAGTTTTGAGTTGACTTAGTAAATATTTTATTCCTACTTCGTTAACCATTGGATTGGTTGAAATTTTTATACAGAGTTCTAAAGACATAATATTTAACTTTGACCTTCGAGATTTAGATTTAGAGTTATGATGTAGAACTGGCGTCACTTACGTCCTGTTTTGAGTTATTTTAGTAAAACTTTGATTCCAGTTTCATTAACCGTTGGATTTAGCAAAAAATTGTTTGATATGTTCTAGAGACATAAGGATTCATTTTCAACGTAGGGATTTAAAAATAGAGGTGTGTGGTAAGACATATGAATTTTATAGTTTGGAGTAAGAACAAGTCTTCTAGAAAGTCAACAAATCTCCTTGCAACTACCACGAAGTTGCCAACTATGGAAATTTCAACCAAGCTTCTCTATATGGTTAAAATAAATTTACCCTTACTAAGGAATCTCATAAATCTACCATCAATTCATCCTTATCCATTTGTGCAAGGTTTTTCCTATAAATAGGACTTTATTTCCCATATCCTCTTCACAAAATCTCACAAAATAAAGAAAGAGAGGTCTAAACTTTAGTGAGGTCATTGAAGTAGGACAAGGAATCCAACACCTTGATGTTTTCATTTCCATCTTAGAGTATAATTAGCATCACCAAGGTATGGGGGTCCTATCTCAAACATCCAAGTCTTTATTTTAGCAAGTTTTCTTTAAGCATGCAATTTGTCTTGTTGATTTTGAATTTTTTATACATTATCCTGAAATTATGAGTTGAAAAATGGACTCTTTGGGTATGAAAAACCTAGGGTTAGGTTCAAGAATCATTTTATTTAGAGTTTTACACAAAAAGTTACAAATAAAACAAGTTTGCTAATTTATTTATAAGATTTTATATGAAAATTATGTTTTAATTATGATTACAGTTTTTATTAATTTTATTAATTGTGAAAGAATGATTTATGCTTGATTGTCGATTTTAAACTCTTTTTTAATTTGTTTTTTTACTATTTTGAAAATTTTGAAAAATTATAAGCACATACGTTAAGCTAAAAAAATTTTGTTCAAGAATTGCATATAAAGGTAATGTGAAAGGACAATTATAATTAAAATACAAAAATAAAGAATAAAAAGGACTGTATGGATAGTACAAAGATACATTGGGTATAGTGTCCAAAGAAAGGTCTAGTAGACCTAATAGAATGGAGGGTTGTGATATAGATATCCTGGATTGATATACACAATTAGTCGGGTATTCAATGCAATTTATTCTCGACCATCCTCTTCACTATATTGTGAAATTAGGAAGGTGAAATAACGCACATTTTGTATATGTGAAAACGTTTAGCCTGTTGGCACTATCCATATTGGCGTAAGACCATTATGATTCAGAAAAGTCTAATGACAATGTTTGGGAACCAAAGTGTATAAAGAAAGAATATGAGATAAATATAATGATGAGTTAAAATTCGGAATTATACGAATATGATTATTCAAAGATTGATAATGAAGACTTGATTTATAATTATCCTATATTCAAAACATACAGTGATGATTATTTTATTGATTAACTTGATTTTGATATTTTTTGCATAGTTAGTTATCTTTTCATGATATTACGAAGATTTAAACTTTTGCAAAGTTATTTCATTCAATTGCAATTTTTATTCAAATAACCAGGTTTTGAAATGTTATGATGAAATTTTTGAGTTAAGGGAAAGAGTCACTCTTACTTTCTTTATTTTTTAGAGGAAGAAAATGGAGACCTAACATGTAACAATGAGATTATCTAGCTTAACTTTTCATGTAACTTTGGACTTTGTTAGAACTACAATTCATACAGTATAACTTGTTTGTAATGTATTTCAAATTAAAATGTATTATTTGGTTGTAAAAGTATAGGCAAACTTCTATTACAAGCACCTATATTTATATTAACATTTTATTCGCATAAATGTCATGTATGTTTAACAAACGATACATTTCAGTGATGTATTTTATTTTTAATTTCGTATTTGTTAAATGATATATTAGACATGTAAAGAAAATCTAGTAGCACCAGGTTTTAGTTGGGGTGGGGTGTTACAGGTAAGACCAATTGGACATCACTGAATATTTCGACTTGGATTTTTCTAAATGTATGGATGGTTTGATATATATTTATATTTTAGCTGGTGGTGCAGTTTCTTGGAGCAATGCCAAGTAAACTCTTACTACTTCATCTACCATGATTGCATAACTTATAACATGCTATGAGTTATCTAGTCGTAGGATTTGCCTAAAGAACTTTCTCATTGGGCTACAAATTACTAAAGGAATTAAAAGACCACTTAAGTTATATTGTGACAACAATATTCCAATAATAATAAGAGTTTGATCAAGTCAAAACACATTGACATTAAGTTCCTAGTTGTTAAGGAAATGATACAAAATGGATAGATTTCCATAGAACATATAGGGGATACACTCGATAAAAGCATATCCTATTACGGAGGGTTTTCCACCTAATGTTTTTCATGGAAACACTATTTGAGGAATTTTAGTTCAGTGGGAGTTAGTCATTTATGTGATTTATGTTCCATATTTGGTATTATGCATCACGTATTTGGATAATTTCTTTTTGTAAGTAATGAAAGAAGTAATTAGCCAAGAATAAGGGATTGAATTGGCCTTTTAAACTTGTTAAAACACTTTTGATTGAATCAAAATGACCAAGAACTCAATATACAATTACTTCTAGAACATGCATTTTCAATCGATTGAAAACAAAGTTAACGGGTTGATTTCATTACATAGAGAATCAACTAGACATATAAATATTTTTCAACAGATTATACCACAAAAACAATTGCAAATCTATATAGTCCAAAGAGAGTGAATTTTCTAAAGTTTACAATGATTTCAAGCTAAAAAATGTCAATTGTTCTGGCTCTCTCTGGAAAACCAAAATATATAGTTTGTTTGTTAGCATACTCAACAGGTTAATTTATCTGTTTAATCTAAAGACTGTAACCAGACATAAGACATCTATACTATGTCAAATTATCTTCACGTTAAGCTTCAATCTTTGAGCTTCAATATCTTCATGTGAAAGCCAAATTAAGCACACCAAGCTTGATCAACACATTATTTCTTCAAGTCTTCATCAAACTATCAAGACTTCATATCTTCATCAAGTTTTCTTATGCAATATCTTCATTGAATTTTCATGCACCAAAGTCATTTATGCTAACACTTTTGATCAAATATAAAGTTTGATATTCAATCATTACATTTTGTGTAATAACGTTATTGATTGATCTAACTAAGGTAAGGTAGGACAAGTTAAAAAATGACACGTGTAGGCCACCTCATCTGATTTTCATGCTACACATTTCATGATGAGTTTATGGCTTTTGGTTGTTTTAATATTGGTTCTATGTACTGAAATAATTAGTAGACATGATTATTTGATTATATCGAAGAATATAATTGTAAATTTTGAGCTCATAAAGATTGAGAAGTTTGTAAGGATACATATATTTGACTAGTGGGTGATTGTTAAAAATTTTTCGGGCAGATATATATTACTTAAATGTGTTAGAGCCATTATTTCGTTAGTTAAAATTATAAAGTGGTATGTTAATATTATGTTTATGACTAAGGGCATAATTGTTATAAAGTGGTGTTTGGGGTAGGCATTTTGGTTTTAATCGAGATCATATACTCCTTGGTATTGCCATTATGAGAATTAGGTTCTGGTTGTCCGCAAGAGGGAGTTGGTAGTGAGATGTTGGTTTACTCTATATATGCGGCTAAGTGTGGAATACTTGGGTTTGGTGGTGTCTCGGGATGATCGAAGAATCCATACTCAAGGTTAATTGGAATTGACTCTTTTGTGAGACTGGGACATCAACACAAGAGTGGATAGGTTATTTTCCAATCTCATTCCGGAACGATGTGATGCTCAACAAGGTGGTGTTCAATAATCCAAAGAGATAAATCGACGACGGTGTATCAATTGTAGATGGATCAGAAATGTGAGGACAAAATGTCGAGTGAAATAGAGTTACTTAACAAAGACAAGAGAAGAATAGACGTTGTACTGTACCTAGCCAAGCCCAATCAAGTAAATAAGTACACACGTTAAAACCACATACCATCCAGCACCCGGACACAACCAGCACTAGCCATCTAGACAGGTAGCCGGCCAAAACCGACTACTTGCCTAGAAGGCTAACCCACTTCAATACACCTCTGGAAACTGCTTTAGGACCAGGCCCACTCATGGCCCAAGCTGGGGCCCAAGCTAGAGCCCAAGTCAAGGCCCAGCCCATGAAATGGTCAAACGTCATTAATGTCTATAAATACACGTGGACCCCATCATTTAAAGGTACGCATTCATTAATTGCTGATTTGACTCTTGAGAGCTTTGACTTACTTGAGCTTCGGAGATTCTTCTGCAGGTAACCCCTCCTGGGTTCAAGCCGGCAAGTATCGAATGGGAAGAGGCCAACTAAGGAGATAGCGGACTACATAGTAAGGTGACGCTCGTGCCTAACTTATCTTATTTGCCCCTCTGCAGGAACAATTGGCGCCCACCGTGGGGCCCGAGACGAACACCCTTAGTACCCGCTTTTCTCTGAAGATGGTTTCTACCCGCAGCAAAGCTGGAGCTAGCAAGCAAGTTGACGCTGGTCCC
>Ga0214544_1001923_pt1 | contig 43681 bp, 19 predicted proteins | sample CNSS3metaG_FD_160074 | JGI IMG/M metagenome (GOLD analysis project Ga0214544, IMG submission 160074) | Root nodule microbial communities from cowpea collected in UCLA plant growth center, Los Angeles, California, USA - CNSS3 | ecosystem: Host-associated > Plants > Roots > Nodule | place: USA...
TCTTTCCAACAGCTCCTTGATTCTTCACATATTGAATAGAGTGACTTCCTAAGTTCTTCAGTCGGGTCTCCTCCTAAACTAGCATACTGTGCAATTCATGCACATTCCACTTGTCTTTCATGGTGTTATAGTTCATTTGGAACGGACCATACTCAAACGGTAATGAGTTCAGAATGAACTGCACGAGAAAAGCTTCATCCACTACCATTCCTAAAGACTTAAGTCTTGCTGCGACATTTGTCATCTCGATCACATGCTCATGCATGGTACGCAAATCGTCAAACTTCATAGTGGTCAACGTACTCATCAGTGTCCCAGCGAGAGACTTATCAGCAGTTTGTGAGCGCTCTTCCACAAATTTCATAAATTCTTTTGTGTCATCAGTTTTGGGAAGAGCTGACTTTATATTGCTTGCTATGCTCATTCTCATAAACATTAAGCTAAGTCTATTTGATCTTGCCCAAGCTTTGTAATGGGCTTTCTCTTCATTGCTACTAGCATCCGTGATAGCAGCCGGCTTTTCAACTAGAAGAGCTAGATCAAGATCCAACACACCTAAGTGAAATTGGACTTGCTCACTCCAGTCAGGGAAATTCAACCCATTAAAGACTGGAGCAGACGAAGCATGCGAGTGTAAAGATACTGGAACAGAGACTGCAATTAACACATGCCTAACATTAATGCTTTGAGTCATAAAACTAAACGTAAAAACAGATTCAGATGTAAACAATCATTCTATGCATACTAATGTTCTCCTTTGGGAGATCCAATAATATACAAACATAAACATAATGATGCTAATCATATTATAACGTTATTGATAATTAAAATATGCATCAACTAGAATCACCTACTACCTTTGGGTATATAAATAAAACTAGTGACGCATACAAAATTATCTGCAATCATGTTCATTAATTATGAGAACAATTAATCAACCTTTGGGTGATCCTTAAATGCCTTATAATTAATGAATTTTAATTAACCCATAAATTTAATTATTCATAATTTAGCATCCATACTATGGGTAATTAAAATAAAAACATTAATAATTTGAAATCATATAAACTTTAAAATTTTGGCCACTTTGGTGACTAACACAATTTATCATACTTAATTTCAAATAAATAAATACATATTTAATTGCTATAAACTTTATATAGCATCTTCATTAATTTTAATTTAACAATAACAACCATAAATATTATTGCAAATTAAAATAAAATTATTAATATAAATAAAATAATTAATATTAATTTATTGGTGACATAAACCAATAAAAGCATTAAACTTTAATCTTAATAAATAAATAAACATAATTTAACAAAATCCACTAATTCGATTTCAATTGGAATTCAAACGAAATAATCGCACAGTGCAAATACGGTGCAGACAATGCGAAAACATTCTAATTACTTATTAACCAATCAACATGATGCATCATTATTCACTTTACGTCATCCAAAATCTTGAATGAAAATAAAGAAGTAACATTAGCGGAATGTAACTTCACATGGTGCACGTTCACATGTAACTTCACACGTAACGGGTTTTTTTTTCTTTTTCTTTTATTCAATGCCAAAAAAAAGGACACGTTACAGTAAACACGCAAACAATTCCGGTTAATGGCAGCACAATGGAATTCAGTTTCAGCAGTGGAAAACAATTCTCATTCTCAACCATGGCATTCGCATTCAACTTTTAAAGCAGCAAAAAACTTAAACAACCCTTAAAACTTTAATTAGGGTTCATAAAAATTGGAAACAAACATCATAAGAGGAGAATCATAAATCCTACAACCTTACTCTGATACCACATGTAAAATTAATTAAGGATCTTTAAGATTTATAATTCTCACACGATAAATCATAATAGAGCACTAACCTTGATCCATGAGAGATCCTGTGAATATGCGTTCTTCAAGTTATAATCTTGTGTGCTCTTCAATCACCGTTTCTCAATCTATCTCTTTGTCTTTCTTTCTCTTCTCACACGTTCTTGATGGGTTACTGTGAAAAGAACCTTATGGGCAGAGACAAAACCCCAATTCCTTTTATAAACCAACGTCCATCAAGTTGGTTTTTATTTTATTTTATCTTTATTTTATTTTATTATCACTTCCCATAATAATAACCAATAAGTCTTTATATTTTTATTAAATCACAATTGGGTCCGTCATAATATTTCAAATCAGTCACTAATAGAATTAATTCGTCAATTAATTCTAACAAAAACCAATATATCATAACTTAAGTCTTTTTCATATGACAAAGTTATACAAAAAGTAAAAGGAGAAAAAATTTATAGAATAAATAAAAATTTTCTCTATTTAAAGTTATAAAAATATTTCTTAACTTAATTACTATAAGATGCGATCATATTCTAAAAGAAATAAAGATTGAATATGAAATTTTATAGAAAAGAATGAGAAAAGTAAATTGAAAGCTCCATTTTCCCAAATGTTAGTTTTCCTTAACTTTTAGTAATACAAATAAAAATAAAAACGACAAATTCAAACCTGTCCCGTGATGTCGGTTTTTCGGTAACATTAACGGGTTAAAGCTAGATTTCATGTTCCAAACCTGAAATGGTGTGAAAAAAAATAAAAATAGGGACAATAAGTAGGTCAACTAACCCTCGTGAAAACAAAATTGTCCATCAAGCAAGCTCCTAGTTCAAAGAACAGGGGCACAATTTCATACCTCAATCTTTTATTTTTTTCATCAACTCTGCAATTTCTTATAAGACAAGATTACCTTTTTTTTTTTTTAAATTAAGGAGTTTAACACTATGTATTAAACATACTCTAACATTTTTCTTTATTTTGAAGATATTACAATTATTTCTTTTTAAGAAATAATCGTGTTTAAGGAGTAGGCAACAAAAAAATTGAGTATTTAACATATATGCATTTTTATTTATGCACTGAACTTCAAATATAGAGAGCAACATTGAGTTAGGTTGAAATAAATTCATCATTCAATACACATAAAAGAATTTTGGATTAGTTTTAGATAAGACTTTTAATTTTTTTAGTAATTTTAATTCAACCCAATTTATTCTTAATTAGGTTGGATTGTGTTGGATTTATTGTATCATTGGTTTTGATTTTTTTTTCCTAAATTTTTTAATTTCAAAACATTTTTTATTAGCTTTTTAGAGTATTTTTAATTATAGACTATATTATTTAATACTTAAAAAAATAAAAAAAAAATTAATATTTTAAAAATACAAATTAAGTGAATGATGAAGCAAATTGAAGAATAATTATATTATCATTTTTTAATAATTTTTATAAAAATAAATTCAGTATTGAGTCCACCATATAAAACTCGTTACTCAACTTGTATAAGATTGGTCAAATTTAACTCGATTAAAAAAATTAACCTAATTTATTTGAGTGGGATTGAATTTGGAGATGTGTTCTCCAATGATGATCAGAAAGACCTTTTGATGCTAATATTCCATGCTAAACAACTGAATTTCGCATAACACTTTTTTTTTTCATGGAAGAAAAGATATTAATGGAAAAAATATTATAAATGTTAACATGCAAGTCAACTAGAGGACACAAAAAATTAAGTTAAACTATTGCTTTAATAATTTTGACATTATAATATTTTTTTTTGTAAAACTTATTGAAGTCTGTGTAATCTTATAAGATCTATACAGTTGAGATTAACAGGAAAAAAAAAAAACTAACTTAAGCTACTATTGATGTTTTAAATTCGTCTCCGTAAAGTAAAGCGTTGACACTCACCTACAGATTAATAATACAATTTCGAAAAATCTATGACCACAAATAACTTACCTAACTTTTTTATGAACAAGTATCCAATAGTTGTCGATATGACCTAACAATGGTGGGTTAAAAACGCTAATGAGCTATTTTAAAAAAATTTACAAGCTTTTCCATCTCAAAAAGTAAAATAAAATGTAAAGTAATTATTGGTGGAAAATTTAAGTGTGAATATAATTTTTAATTTCTATTTTGAATAAAAATAAAAAATTTAAGTATCATGATCTTATTATCTTAAGATATTTATGTTAGAAACGATGTCAATTTTGTGAAATCATTTATTATTTTATTGTTTTTATTGTTTTTATTTTCACGTATAATTCTTCTTTCAATATTTCTAGAAAATATTTATATATTTCTTTATTATTCACAAGTATACCTATTTAAAAAATATTAATAAGTTTTATAGATATTAAAAGGAAAATATACGACAATCAGATTATTAAAAAACACATATTAGTTAAAAAATAAAAAAAATATTTTAATAAGTTTTTTATATTTTTTTATACTTAATTTTATGTTTTATTATTTATTAACTTAAATGATATGTTAGTTAAAAAGTTAGTGCTTTTAATTTTCATAAATTCTCACTACCCATTTATAAAATTATAGAAGTTTGGGAACAACTCATCTTCTAACCTCCAATAATATTCACCCCTAAAGAAAAGTATATCGATGTAAGAGAAATTCACTCTTAAGGAAAATATTTTAAAAAATTCAAATGGATGTAAGTTTCACCTTGAGTAAAAATAATTAAATTGAATATTATATAAGAAAAAAAGAATCATCTTTTATTAATATTGTATCTTTCAATTAATTATCTGACTCACCAATTATATATGTAATTACATATGTGTCTACAAAATCTTCTATTATAAATATTAAATATTACATATGTGTTACATAAAAAATTGATATCTTAAAATATAAATATATTTTTCAGCTTAAAAATATAAATATACTCATCATAAAAAAAAGTTACATGACATATAATAATTTAAAGTTATGCGTGATTAAAGGTTAATTAACACCCACTAACTTATACATGGATGTCATGTTTTCCATTTTGTCTTTACTCCACCAAAAGATTTGCAAATCAGAGTTTAACTGTTGAATTTTTCGAATATTCTTATGAATATTAGAATAATATATAGAATATAACGTAACTAATTATACTATATAATTGCAACATGTAATGTACTTTTATTACGATCTCAAGAAACAGATAATACATTTAAAAAAAAAATTGTATACACTTGGATGCAATTTTGTCACTCACCATATATCAGTATGGAATATTTATTAATTTTATTAACAACACGGTTTTATAGAAGAAATTGATTCAACTTCTTTCTACTCGAACGCATTGGAAACCTAGTTTGAAATTTATAGATATATTATTTTCTTAATGTTTTCATTTTAAGCGTATTATTAAATTAGATTAAAACTTTAGTCTGTACATCTCAAACTGATTTATATTTTAATCCTTACATTAGAAAACTTTCAGTTCAATCTCGCGAAAAAAAAAAATAGTATAATATGTTTTTATATAAAAATCAAAATGAAAAAAAAAGAAGCTATATTAAGAAGTATAAGAAGCAAAACACATAATCTTTTGTGTAAGGATCAAAACAAAATATATGTAAATGTAAGACCAAAATATGAAATGTCACTATTCCAATAATTTTCTTTTACATAAATATTAAAATAAAAAAGAATATCAAATATTACAACTAAATCTAAAATATTAATAAATAAAACATAAATATATTTTTAAATAGTGGTGGGAATTAATTTTTAATGAAAATTACGAGTAAATATTTCACAAAAATACATTGTATTTATTTAATTTACACTGTCTGTTTGTATTTATGTCTTTATTTTTATCACATTAACGTTTGCATCATCTGTATGAGTCCCGTATCTCTCAACTCAATTATATATAAATATATATTAACACATAATTATCGATATATTATTTTCCGAAAAATAAAAGAAGAAACATTTTATAAATATGACTACAACCTTTATTTAACCAATACTACGAAGGTCAAAATGAAATTTTCTGTTATTATGTTGACTACTAATTTTTATTTACGTTTACAAATTTAAATAAATATTAAATGAATTTTCAGATTAATTAATATGTTTACTTAACATGCAAAGTATTTCTATTTAATAAATTATAATAATATATTTAAGTTTGTTACTTTAAAAAAAATAAGAAACACAAATAAAAAATTTAATTATAAAAATAAAACTAAAATTTAATATATTAATAGAATAAAAATATACATAAATTTTAGTATGAAATTATACTTTGTCAATAATAAACAAGAAAAAAAAAATAATAACATAAATTAATACTTTAGCATAGTAAGTAAACAAAAAGTAGAAAAGAAAGTGGCATGTTCTGTACTCATTTATTTACTTTTTAGGAATGTGAACAAGAATACGTTAAATGTATTTTGAATGCTACATTATAATATAAGGGTAATTGATTTAAAATTTTAATATACTTTTTAAAATAGGTTTAATGTATAAATAAACCAATTTTTAATAAAAAAATATTTATATGTACATTTGTATTTTAAAATATTTAATTATAATGGTCTCATTTATTCCTTTGCCTTATGTTAACAAAATCTCAAAATTATGGTAAGAAAGAGAGATTGAAACGTTTATTTATTTTTGGTAATTTTATATTGCTATAAAAGTTAAAATGCCTTGAAATTGTAAAAAAATATTTTTTATTAACAATATTTAATCATATGATTAGAATTAGTAGTTTACATGTCAAGTCGTGTGATTACAATATTTCGTTTAATTATGTTTATAATAGAATGAGCTAAAAACAGTTATTTATATACGGACATTATGAACTTAAATTCATAAAAAAATATTTTTCAGAAACTAAAACTATTAAAAGAATGATTGATAAACTTAAATCAATAAATCAATATCGAGAGATTGAAAGTGAACTTCTTAAAAGGATAAAAGATTGAAGGCATAATTTATTTAAAATTTACAAATTCACACTTAACGTCAATGTAATTTTCATACCATCACTTGATACCGAACTCTAATAACAAAACCGGAAAATATTTATGGAAAAATCTCAAGGACTAAAATCAATAAAATATTCGTTTTAAAAACAAACTTATCTACAAATTTAGAAAATAAAATTTTATTTTATCCTAAAAATAGAAAATAAGAACGAAACCACATTGCGTTGAAAGCAAAAAAAAAACTATTTTTTTTACATATTATAATTCTATAAAATTTGTAAAAATGAAAAGTTTATACGAAATGTGTAACAATATTGTAATACAAGTTTATAAATAGAGAAGATTTAGGTCTAATGTTAAATGAATTAATAAAGTAAAAACATAAAAACATATCGGTTTTGTCAAAAGATACAAAGTTAAGGTTAATAAGTATCCATTTTTGTCAAGAAGTACAAATATTATTGATAAGTATTATTTTGTTAAAAAATAACAAATCGACAAGTATTAGTCTTGCTGAGAAATATCAGACAAAATTTAATAGTACAAGATAATACAAAAAAAAAAAATACTAATTTTATCATCAAGTAATAGGAGAAAGCAAGAACATCACAACACAATGTTTACATAACCAATCAAATCAAATGACATTAAACATCTAAAATTAATCATCGCGACTAAATAAAAACTAAACTAAGATTAAAGATGACATGGACCGTAATTAAGTACCATTCAAGTAAACAGACAATTATCTCTAAAGTACTAGACATGATACTATTATTTATTCTATAACTATTATTATCGGTATATATTGATTTAAGTGTAAAAATATTTTTACAAATACTCTCACCTTTGAGACGAGATTTAGAGACCAAAACATCAAAATACTAAAATTATTCAATGGAAAATCTATGATCATATAAAAATCATTTTGGCCTTATAAAAAAAGAGTATATTAGAGGATAAATTTACCTCTCAATAATGATTGAATCTAAAATGATGAGTAAATAAAATTTGCCAACAAATATCTTAAAAATCAAAATTCATAAAATAAGGAAAAAATCACTTTTAATTCATTGATCAAATTCTTACTTGTATTAATTTTAAAGAATAAATTTAAAAAAGGTTTCGTCTATAACTATATATAAAGATGATTTCTTTCGTTTGTGCTCATGTTTTATAATTCTAATTTTATCTTTTATAATATAATTATTTATTAATTTTTTAAAAATTAAGTATTACTTTCACATGTTTTTTATAAAACTTTTCTATTCATTAACAATTATTTTTCATTTTTTTCTCCATTCATTTTACTTTATTTTTAATAAATATAAATTTATTTTGTGTATTAACCTAACATTACAATATCATTCCCTATTAATATAATATCATAAATATTTAAAAGATGCGTACACATGCAGTATAGTTAGAGATATCAATAGGACGGACAAGGTACGAGTAGTAGCTCCCCCATCCCTCTTGGATAAACATTCGTCCTGTAAGTGTCTCCATATCCGTGCAGACATCCGTTATGCGGATACCTGCATATTATTTTAATATTCACATATATTTACGAGTACTTATGGGTATTTAAAAAAAATATTTATGATCATATTTTAATTGTAAATTCAAATAAAATACAATACATAACATTCATAAATTTCAAACAAAGTCTAATTAACCTACTTGAACATTGTTGAATGATAGTTTACAAAGAAATGTAAATTTTTTAAAACTAATTTTGATAAAAAATAACATATTCAAAATCAATGTGTGAATATTTTAATAATTTTTTTAATTTAAATTAAAATATAATGAGTACTGATACTATGATACTCATATCCGCTCTATTAACATACGGATATAAAAATTATCTGTAATTACTCACGAGTATTTATTTACAATATTCATCTCCTACCATTATATCATATTTTATTCATATGTAGAAATATTTTTGACATTAGCCTCTCTTTACGCCGGTGAAAATAATTAAACAAGTTTTATGAATAAAGAGTAATGAAATTAAAAAACATTTTAAAATGTAAAGCCTCAAGATTTGCGATGCTGTCATGGGTTTTTGGACGTACTATAACTCAACTGCCATTCTCACTTAATGGTCCGTCCCAACTTTTCCTCCTAATCTATTCTCTTTCTGTGCACCACTTTTTCCCCAACCCAAATTTGAAGCAAGATAAATAAATAGTATCAAATATTGGATTGATTAAATAAGTTTTAGTTACTGATTATTATATACATACACAGAATAAAAAAATATTTAAATTAAGTATTTTAATTGAAATAATTTTGAAGCATTAAGGTTTAATTAAAGAAAAAAGTAAATCCACCGTTTGTTCATCTTTAAATTCACACCACACCTGCACGTGCTTCTTGGTTTATCATCTACCGAAGCAATGGAGATGGTAGAGCTCTGGTGGATAACGTGCTTTCTCTGACTGTTGCTAATACTCAACCAACAAGTCTAAGAGAGAGAGGGAGAGAGAAAGAGAGAGAGAAGGGGGTGAATGGCGGTGGAGTACACATGCTGCACAACGCAGTTCTTCGTTCACATACTCCTGATCGTGCTGCTCGTGTTGTTCGCGGGCCTCATGTCTGGCCTCACGTTGGGCCTCATGTCCCTCAGCCTTGTTGATCTGGAGGTCCTCGCTAAGTCTGGTACTCCTCAAGATCGTAAGCACGCTGGTATGTATCATATTGCAATCTAATTTCTTCATTTCTCTCTTCTTTCCTGATTTCACTAATCATCGCACTCGTGTTTTTCGAGCTCAAGAACATTTCCACTGAGTCTGTAAGTTTGTTTCAGGAATCGCACAGAAAGAAATTTGCATCAGATTTTCTTTACGGAAACTTTCTATTATTTGTAATAAATAAAAAAAAAACAAAAAACAGAAGCACTTGTTTCCAGTTTTTTTTTTTTTTGAAATTTGAGATGAATTTTTTTACAATTGAAAATTATCTGTCTAGGTAACTAACTCCCTGTAATGGTTCATTTGGTGCATGAGTTGCAATTATAATTTGTAAACGAGAAAGTAAAGAAAGTAAGTGCAGTTGTTGATTAAAATCCCGTTCCAGCGATATTTGGGAGCGTGGTTTTAAAAACTTGTCGTGGTTTCCTTAGCGGGGTTCTTGATACTGTAGAAACTGCGTACGAATGCTACCATTACCGTGGCGTTCCAGTTGCGGAAATTGTCAAATTGCAGCTGAAACCACGGTGTCCGTTTTTCAAAACCTAATTTGGGAGTTTTTGACTGAGGTCCGATTTGGTAAATTTCTTTACGAGGAATTTCAGCTGAAAAAAAAATATTAAAAGTGAGATGAGTAAGTTAAGATTAGTTTATAGGAATCTCTTTGTATAATTCCCCTACATTTTTGTTTTTTATTTATATTTGGAAGAAATTTATTTTTTCTTTTCTTCTTTTCTATGAATCCTGAAGTCCTTGTGAAAAACAAAAATTACTAAATATATATTAATAATAAAATCATAAGGCAGGTTATCTAGATTTCAAGGATAAAAGGAAATTGTTGGCTGAATGTTTCCATTAACGAAGAGACTTTGGGCATGGTAGAAACGGGAAGAACGTGATTGCTTGATTTTTTTTTTCTGTATTGGAAAGTGTGCAGTTAGTGAATGATCCTCTACTTGTTTGAATTGACGTTTTGTTTTTGTAATTGCAGCGAAGATATTACCAGTTGTCAAAAACCAACATTTATTGCTTTGTACTCTGTTAATTTGCAATGCTGCAGCCATGGAGGTACAACTGCAGTCGTATACTGGTGTTTATATTTGTCACAAGGATTTCATATTATAAATTGTTGTTGTTCTTGTTTTTTCAGGCACTTCCTATTTTTCTCGATAGTCTTGTTACTGCGTGGGGTGCTATCCTTATTTCAGTGACATTAATTCTTTTGTTCGGTGAGGTAAGAACGTTCTGTAACTACATGTTTTTAAAGTGCAATACATGCATGTGACAGATTAAGTGCCTATCTACATTGCAAATTAGCTTGTGTGGTCAATATTTTTTGTCTAATATTTGATATGGACATATTCACTTTCAATCTGTGGAAGTGCTCTGATATATGTCTACTCTTGTGAAGATTATACCCCAATCAGTTTGTTCTCGGTATGGTTTGGCTATTGGTGCAGCAGTGGCTCCCTTTGTCAGGGTGCTTGTATGTGTATGCTTTCCGGTTGCCTTTCCAATTAGTAAGGTGACAATATTTGCAGAATTGTTATTCTATTTGAGTAAACATGCTGCGAATTTAATTTGTTCTGTCCTTATTTCTCTTTCCTGATTGGCTTTTTGTGCATTTATATGGTTTTCCAGTTGCTGGACTTTTTGCTGGGCCATAGACATGAGGCCTTGTTCCGTAGAGCTGAGTTGAAGACACTTGTAAATTTGCATGGTAATGAGGTCTGTATCAGAGCAGTAAAGGCCTCTTTAATGTTCTTGTTTCTATTTGCTCTGTAGTTGAGCCGAACCTGAGTTATGTGTTTCATAAGTATGCCTCTCTTCTCTAGCGTTTCTTTTTTCAATCAAATTATGTAATTTTTGTGAATTGTCAGCAAAGGCTATCTTATCTACTTCTCTTCTGGTTATTTGGAATTCTGCAGTTTAACGTCCATGCATTTTGTCTGTTTGTTGATGTTGTTCATGGTTGAATTGTATTAGGCTGGAAAAGGTGGGGAGCTGACACATGATGAAACAACTATCATTGCTGGGGCACTTGAACTCAGCGAGAAGACAGCTAGTGATGCCATGACTCCTATAGCTGAAACATTTGCTGTTGATATTAATTCGAAGCTTGATAGGTAAGTTGTATTCTACAATTTATAAACTAAAGGTAGCTTTTTTATATTTCCCAAACTTTATTCAAATAATTAAATGTCTATTACTAAGTAGGGAACTGATGAATGAAATATTGGAGAAAGGGCATAGCAGAGTCCCTGTCTTCTATGAGCAGCCTACAAACATTATAGGACTTATACTGGTAAGGTGTTTTATTTTTTCTTCTTTAAACCATAATGTTGAACATCCTTTTTTTCATTAGAATTTTGATGAAGTACTTTAAAACCACATACAGAGGATTATTACAAAAGTTAATTGTTCTTGACTGTTTAATCGAAGCTATCTCTCTAAACCTAACAGATCCTCACGAATCACTTTTTTTTTTTTGAAATTTTACCTTTTGCTGAGGAACTTGAAGGTCAGCCTCCTTTTGAAACACAATGCCATCATTTGGATATTCAGCATTTACTTGATAAGAACTAAATTATTTTGCAATTGACAGTTGTAACCTTGGAAATGAGAATCTAGCCTATATTCTTATGTAGCATCCTCAGAGCATCTAATTTGTTTGTATAGTTACATTTGGTTCATCTGATTCATTATTGGTTCAAATGTCCAAAATGAATGGCAGTGACAATGAAGGCCAGTAGAGGAATGAAAAACATGTTTAGTGTGGGTATTTGAGATTTGGGATGCGCAACAAAATACACTTTTATGATTTTACTTGATACAAAAACAAAGTCAGCACTTAATTTATCTGTCACAGGGTAGCATTCATAAGGTCATGTGATATTTGTGTTATTCATGAGTTGGTCTTGTTAGCTAACTATCAGTTGTTGTAGTGCTTGCCGCACATTGGTTATGAAACAAGCTTGGTACTTCATTGGGTGGAAAACTATTAGCTTAAATGTTGCAAGTTAAATTTGATGTAATAAATGAGAGGATAAGTGTCACTTTTTAAGCCTGACTAAGCAAAATGCCCGAGGTTCATCTGGTGACAATTCTGTAACACCCAAACATACGGGGGATCAAAACATCATTGATCTCAGTCACTTTTTTGTGTAGTTTAGAATTAGTTATAACTCAGTTGTGGTATTGGTGGTGAGTATCTCCTTAATAGGATTAATATTCATTAGAGGTCGATGCTTCCTACTCTGTTAATAGGAATTCTTGTTGCTGCGAGATTTTTTTTCTGTGATTTTGTTCTTTGCTTTTTATCAGTAAACTCTGTATGATGAGATTATGATTCCTTTGCATTCTTAATCTTTTTTCACTCTCTATACATTTTTCTATTGCTTGCTCAATGGATGTTTTCTCAATCCTTTAATTTTGCCATTGTATACATATACAACCTTTTGTTTTCTGAATGCACGCTGCTTACTTTTAGGTGAAGAATTTATTGACTGTTCATCCAGAAGATGAAGCATCCGTGAAGAGTGTAACTATACGCAGGATTCCTAGGTAATCTTATTTTGTTTTACCAGTTTAATGCAGGAAGACACATTGGTTTTATATTGTCGTGACCTTACATATTGACAGGGTTCCAGAAAGTATGCCACTTTATGACATTTTAAATGAATTCCAGAAGGGCCATAGCCACATGGCAGTTGTTGTGAGACGGTGTGACAAGACGAAGCAACAATCCTCCCAAAATAATGCAAACGGTAAAATCACGCTATAGACAGTTTAAAAATTTGGAACTGGACTTTTCTTTCTTAATAAATGCTCTGTGCCTCGCGCCTCTGAAATAGACTCGGTGAGAGATGTGAAGGTGGATATTGATGGTGAAAAGCCTCCCAAAGAGAAACCTTTGAAATCCAAGGTGCCACTCCATAAGTGGAAAAGCTTCCCAAATACAAACATGTCAAATGGGGGTTCTCGGAGCAGAAAATGGTCAAAAAATATGTACTCTGATATTTTGGAGATAGATGGGAGTCCCCTTCCTAAGCTCCCTGAAGAAGAAGAAGCTGTTGGAATTATTACAATGGAAGATGTCATTGAAGAGCTTCTACAGGTATTAAAATACTAATGATAATTCTGAACAATTTTATTCTCTCATGAAACATAGTAGTAGAGAAAACAACTTATTTACTGGTGTTGAAATTTCTGTGTAGGAGGAGATCTTTGATGAAACAGATCATCATTTTGAAGACTCGTGACAATGGCTTCTCCATAAAACCATGTTCATATTCTTGTTTGGATCTAATAAATTTTAACTAGATAGATAATTCGGTTTAGGGTGAGAGCTGCTGTATAGAGAAGTGAGTGGTGATTGGAACGTGTAAGCCATTATCGTGGACGAAATGTTGGGACCAGACAGCTGTTAATACACGGAACCTTTTGCGACGTGCGTGCGTGCGTGTCTTTATCGCGATGCAGCATGCCAGCAAATCATGGTGCGTTTTTGTTTGAGTGTGTGTTTTCCTATCTTTTTTTGATTAATTGATAGCAATTTGTATGGGTTGCATGTGTATTACGTAAGAGTATTGGCATTTAGTATGCACAGGATCTCATGAATTTCATAAAAGCGAAATTGTGCAATCATTTTATACTGTACACAATAAGGATAATGTCACCATTATACTTAATTTGACCTTACAATCCCTTAGCTTAGACCAAGCTAGGCTAGTCTGCGATGAACCCAATCAATTTGCTGGCTTGATTATTTTTAAGAAAATAATTAAATTAAATTCTTGAATGAAAAAGTTTCGAACCAAACTTGCCTACCTGTCACAAATTAAGAGTGAATGTCTAAAAGGACAGAGAAAAATACTTTGAAATATGATGAACTTTGTTCATTCTTTTTTATTATTCCTATTTAGGTTTCTTTTTTTTTTGCAACTTATTTTTTTCTCAAACAAATACGTGTTTGATTTTCCTTTCATTTTCTACTTAATAATCTTACTCTGATAATTTATTTATTTTATATTAAACAAAAACATTATTTAGAAATTGACCCACGCCAGTTACTAGAGGACCCAACCATCTCTAAGGACTTTGTTAACTATATGAAATGCGTATTTACAAAAAAAGTTGTCCAAGCGAATTACAAGGAATTTTGGTATATTCTTTTTTTGTTAACTACTGTTGCGAAAAGAACAATGATTGGTTTGAAAGGATTATGTTAAATACCTGAATGCTCAATGAAATGGGCAGAGAAGCATGATTCATTAATTGGTTATTTGTAGGCAGCTTTAGGTATTTTGTCTGAAGCTATTAGTATTCTGTCAACAGCATAAATAATTAATTACGTGTTGGGTTTTGCAACTAATTATTTATTGTATCTGCTTTTGGGAATTGATTCAGCTGGAATTAATTCTCCAACGTTAAATCAAACACATATCAATTGTCCAATGTTGAATCAAATATACCATAAGTTTGGACACTTACTCATCTAGAGACTCCATCTTCTTCTATCATTTCTAATTATGATAGTGTTGTTTTTCAATCTAATTTTGTAAAATTAATTAGTTTAATTTTAGTGTTAAGTTTGTCTTATGCAAGTTCGTGTTTACTATTATATAAAATTTAAAACAATGTACAACACATATACCGGATTATATGTATACTCTTTTTGACATACTGCACTAAGTGTTTCATTTAATTGACATTAATTTTTTAAAATAGAACGTAAAAAAACATGAAAAAAAAATTATTACATATAAATATAAACAAATTGTTTTTAGCTAAATCAATGTTATTATTATATGTATATAATCTTTAGACACATATAAACATATAATAGTTAAAGGCATAATATAATCTTTTATTTTAGAAGGTTTTGTGTCAGTTGCATATTTATTTCTTCTTTTTAATAGATATATACGCACACTAATATATAAAGAGTTAATATAATGATACAGAATAACTAATGTAATACTTAACTATATTTATTATCATCATCAAAAATTTAAGTTAGGGATGGTTTAGTAGTCATTGTTTATATATTAGATTGTTGGAATCTTGGTTTGGTAACATATGGTATGGTAAGTGAAGACCGATACTAAGCCTCCAATTGGATTCCTTCAACCAATTCATGTATGTATTGCTTTAGAGGAAGACCTTACTTTGGATTATAATGGTTGTTGATCGTAATTCCAAGGGAGTGCCTCTTTTGCCTACTTCATCCACATTATGATGCATTCCATGTGATACATTGTGCAAACTTCATGGATTCCAAGAAGTTTGACTTTTTTTACTCTCATCCAATCTTCATTAACTCTTTTACACAAGAGTTATTTCACATTATTTTACTAAATTATTAATGAGTACAACCTATCATCTTTTAAATCTTTAGAAAACATGTTTTAACCGATATAAAAGTATATTTATATGTTAGTGGGTTTTTCTTCTTGTATGTTGCTCAACTTTTTTAATTTTATTTAATGTAGAACTAAAATTTTCTTGGATTCCTAAGAGTATGAACTTAAGGAATAAAGCTTATCAAAAGAATATACAATGAATGCCTTTTTTATGGAAGCATAATTTCACAACGTGAATGATATTGTAAGACTTATCTTTTCAACTATGCAAAAATTAAGAACACAAAGAATGTAGTAAACCTATAGGCTTTTTTCATAGTACTGATAATTATGTCTTTGCATTCATCTTCTACTTGATTTTATAGATGCTCGATTATATAATGGTTATAGAGAAATCTTCATCGTAATATTGCTAAGAAATTTTGATATTATTTTCCTTCAATTTTGTTGTTCATAATTATTACTTTATTTAAATAGTATAACTTTACTTATGTCCTTTTATGGAACACATAGTATATTTTTTGTACTTGTCGCGTAAGATATTATATCATAATTTGTATGTTTCCTTTTGTTTTTTATGATATATTTGCATATTATAAATAGTATGTTCACATTTTTTTTTGTTATATTCGAATAATTCGTTCGATTGAGATATGTTCTTTTACATATATGTAAGAAGATAGTCGTTGTAAATATTCATTCAAATGTAATATTTTACATTTAAAAAAGTTTTGTGGTTTAGATATTGATTCAAAATATTTTAGTGTTTTAACATCGTTTGGTCATCATATTCATGTGTAAAAGATTTTATTTTAGCATTTATGAATGTTTATCTACACATGTATGCATGTATGTATGTATGTATGTATGTATGAAAGTATAAAAGTATCTAATAAGGAGGTGTTGACGTGCGTCTCATCAACGATAGGAGATTGACACTTAAGGTTTCTTCTATTATCCTCACCTAGTCAACATTCACGGGAGTAGAATCTTAGTCCTTTAGGCAAATCACGAGGCCTTTTTGAATCAGGGACTAACAAACAACTTCTTTTTGTTGGCTTCTTCTCTGTTTGTATTTTATTTCTTACTTAACTTCAAAGCTCTCTTAATTCATCCAACTGCATGAATTTAGGTGCACATTGCCATAACTCTTCTAGGTTTGCGGTCAACTTCTTACACAAGCGATCTAAGAAAGGTCTAAGCCTCAAGGCTGTGACCATATGATGCATGGCTACATCTGGGTTGAGACCTCTTATATTAAGGGCCACTTTACTAAGTATTTCCATAAGCAACCTCAACAACTCAATATGTTCTTGTATTATGTTAATTACAAATATGGACATTAGGTGGTGTTGTTTGCTCGTTACAATCTGCTCCCCAAATTTGGTGACTAGTGTGTCAAACAAGTCCATGGAAAGTAGTGGAAGTTGTGTGAACCAACTTGGTGTTGCTCCCTTCAGCGATGTGCGGAAAACTTGACAAAGTATCACGTCCTCTGAGGTGTACAAGCTAACCTATGTTACATATATATCCATATGCTCATTCGGGTCAATGGTACCATCATATCTTTCTAGTGTTGGTGTCTTCCATTCGGCCGGGTGAGGGACATCCAATATACCTTCGATGAATGGATGTCGGCATATAATACTTCCACAAGTCTCTTTAGATGTCGATAACCGTAGGCTGAAGTGAATGTGGCTCTCAACTTTGGTCAGAGGCGTGGTGTAGTGGGACCCAATGGGTTTGCACTCCTTGCTTGTCTAGACACGAACAATATTGCTCTCCTCGACTTTTCTTCTAAGGTGGTCGTTCTCTGCCCGTAAGGCCTCTATTTCCTTAACATTCTTCCTCTTCAACGTCTCAAACTCCTTCTTTATCTCTTGCATCATGTCTAGGTGGGTTGTTATTTTGTTCCCCATTTCCAACTGGGCTACCTCCTTTCCTCCTACCATGTCCCTCATTGTCACCATGTGGTCTTGTTAGGTCTTCCACACAGACATTGGACGCCAAAATGTTCTTACAGGACCCTAAAATCCTTAAGACCACTCGACACTACCTTTTCAACTTTATAGTGTAAAGTCCTAGGTGTGTAATTCTCAATCTCAGCCTTTTCGATAGGTTCCTTGTCAACATCGAAGGGGGAAGAATACCTGCCAGAGGTGCTCCAATGATCAAGTTAGTAAGGGCACAATTGGAGTTAAAAACAAAATCAATTCATTAAGAAAATATAACATTTTAACCATTACTTATTCCTCTATTTATAGAGGGAGTTGGTGAGGAGTCTTTACTATATCAGAAGCCTAGTCACTAATTAATATTGTTTACTCACTTTAAGCAATATTTTCCTGTGTTTTGGGCAACATTAGTCTCACACTGGTTTGAGTAGTTTTTGACTACTGCACAAATACCGACAAGATAAAGAGAACTAATCGACACACTTAATCCAAACGATGACCGACAATGAAAATATCGACAAAGTCTAAACAAATTTATCTAGTGTTGATATATAATTGACTGAGCAATTCAATTTATATAAATTTATCTTAACATAACATTACATTCCATTGTTAATAAAACTAGTCATATTCTTTTAAGGGTTAAATATGTTTTTGATCCCTTAAGTTTCAGCAAAATTTGGAATTAGTCCCTCATCAAAATTTTTGACCAATTTAGTCCTTCATCTTTAAAAATGCATGAATTTAGTCCTTTTAGCCAAATTTTGTTAAGTTGATCTAACGTTTCAAGCGCATTTCATGATAGTATTTGAATTATTTACACCGTTTGAAACATTTTTGCTTCAATGTTAACTCAAATACTATCACAAAATGCGTTTAGAATATCAAATAAACTTCATAAAATTGGGTAAGAAGGACTAAATCCACGCATTTCTAAAGATGAAGGACTAAATTGTTATAAAATTTCGAAGAGGGACTAATTCCAAAATTTATTTAAACTTGAGGGACTAAAAACATATTTAACCCTTCTTTTAATAATTGTTAAAATATATGTATTTTTAGTTATCACTCTTAATTATAACATGAGTATTCTTTATTCTTTATTTGACTTGAAGGTAACCTATAATTATCTTTTTATAGCTATATTCTTTATTTAACTTTTATAAAGTAACCCACAAGCTTTTTTTTTTCTTTATAACCAATTTTTCCTTACTTACGGAGGTGTTTATAGATAAAGAAAGAAAATTTCAGATCACTTTGTAGACTATATTCTCGAAAGAAGATAAATAGAAAATGGGACTCGTCAAGTTTAAGAAATATAAAGATAACGATAAAACTATTTATAAAAAAGAAAGAAGATATTTACTGGGTTGTAATAAATATATATTTTTTGTAACCTTTATATATTATTTTTTTTCTCCTTTAATACCGAAGTTCTATTTTATCTGTAATCTCATTTAGCCAATCCAGAATGCATTATTGTTTTGCATTAAATGCATCGCGAATTGCATTTAAGATTATATTAAATACAATCCATAAATTGAATTCCTTTACCAATTACTCTATTTGCATATCGTTTTTTTCCATTTGGAATATGACAAAATTATATTGCCATCTCTTGTAATAAATAAGTTAATTAAAAAATAATTTAATTTTTACCCAAATAATAATTTATTTGCTTTAAATCATTGTTACGCTCAATAAAAATTGTATATTTTTTTCTATTATAACATGAAAGTGATTTGATGAATAATTTAAAAATTAAAAGTACCTAAACACAAATATTAGAAGCTAATGTTACTTAAAATAACAAGTAAGAAAGGCCACAAGTTAATAAGTTTGTTAACAAAAACATAATTAATCAAATCAAAGAAATTATTTTAGTATGAAACTAAAAAATTATACATGAAAAAAATCCAACGTATAAATTATAAACTCCAAATAAAAATATATTTGCATTTGCAATTCAACATCCATATTAAATTTTACAATCACTTATCATAAATTTAAATTGGTTATATAATTGACATTTGACTTACAACTAAAATGGAATAAAATTTGTTTTAGTATTTTTAAAATATCCAAAAGTTCAAGTTTAATCATTTCATAAAATACTATTTAATTAAGAGAGAAAACTGGAGCATTTTAAAATTACGATAATAGAAAAAACAGAATTTTTTGGAGAAATGAAAGCCGAGTTTTAAAAGTTTTAAAAGAATAAAAAGACATGTTTTAGCAATTATAACTTATTAAAGTTGTCCAAATTTAAATATAAATATAAATAATTTGTACACAAGTATATTATTTATATAATTATATAAAACTATTTCAGTCAATAGAATATAAAGAGTCCTATTCCTACGAGTCACTTCTCACGTGCCCATTCCCTATTAGTTTAATCAGAAAAAGCACACCAGGTTTTGATCTTAAGCCAAAACTCAAAAAAATTAAGAGTGTTAAAGTTTTGGAAGTTGAAAAAAATTATTGCTTTTATAGGGTTGATAGCAAAAGAAGCATACCATCCCTCATTCCTCACAAACACTGAACGCCGCAGCACTGTAGTTTTGATCGAAGCATTCTCTCCACTTCAATCTAACAATGTCTATAACCCATAACCTCACTACTTCACTCTCTTCTACTTCTTCTGCTTTCTTAGCTCCCTCTTCTTTCAATTCTAGGTATTTTCTTTCACTTGACCCCACCTTCTTCCTTTTTGTGACTTTTATTGAAAAAAAAAGTTGGATCCTATCCACAAAAGTATTTTTTTGCTGGGTTGATTCAAAATTGCATCTTTCTTCACTTTACGATTAAAAGTGTTGAATTTTATTTATGGGGTTCATTTGGCTGCTGCAGGGGACATGTTTCATTGCCTGTGAAGAGCGTGGGCATTTGCAAATGCGTTGCGACACCCGAGGCTGAGACTGGTACCTTGAAAACTTCTTTTTTCTATTTGGAAATCGAAAATGATGCATGGATATGGCCATACTAGTTGACACTTACTGAGAGAAAGAGAGCTATGGAGCAATGATTGGTGTTAAGGGAGAAATCATGATTATATTTTCCTTTAAATGTTTTGGTTATTCTTGTGATTAGGCAATGCTGTAATGGGTGCACACCTCTGCTTAGTGGTTCCTTTTTTACAACGTTTTGGTTGACAAGTTTATGAAATCAAATTTTTGCTGGCCATTTCCTGGCATTTAGTTGTATAGTAATGTGTATGTTGGAAGGGTTGTTAAAGTGGTATAGTTTTGAAAAGAGCATACTAGTCGGTGTGTTGACTAAATATTAAAGATACGATTGAGTGAGGTAACATTTATATGTCTTCCTTTTTTTTGCTTTGAAGGCTACAAGACAAGGGTCACTCGCAATCCAAATTTGGGGAAACTTCAAGCTGGCTATCTATTTCCTGAGGTATGCCGTGCTACTGGACCTTTCTGGTTTTGTTATAGTTCTCTTTTCTGGTTTTGTTATAGCTCTTCATCAGTCATGTCATTTAGAAACCAAGCCCTTAGTTTGATGATATGATAGACAGAGGAATAAGGATAGGGATTGGAATGTATATTATAGAAAGAAATTTAAGAATAACCATAGTTATACTGTGACAGTTAATGGTAATGGGGCTGAGACTTTTGTAAAGTCTGTATATAATATTTTTCCTTGGGGATGCAGGCGTAGGAAGAATTGTAGTAATGTAAACAGGAATGCCGTGTTAAAGGAAGATTTGTTCCTTTGTAAACAATTGTTGAACAATATTAATTGAGGTTTATTCAGTGGAAAAAGTGTTCTACCTATGCTTTTTGGAAATTATTCTGTGTTTTTGATCAAGGCACGTGTATCAAGTTTGGTCCGACCTGTTGGATACCCATTCTGGGGGATCAGTATGGAAAGTCGTGTGAGTGGTTTGGAAAGATAGGTCAGTGAACAAGGAAAGGTTGTGGCAGAAATGAAGAACGATCTATCCATTGTTAAGGACAATCTGCCAAATATGAAAGAAATCAAAGAACTCCTTCAGGAATTCAAGAAAGCAGAGAAATCCTCAGAAGGAGGGACAAACTTAGTCCACAGTGATGATAATGGAGAGGAAAGATTGGTGCATGGCAACAAAATTTGAAGAAGAGGGGAGAGATGCTAAGGCCCTGGACAAAGAGGGTGGAACTTCCCACCTTTGAGGGAAGTGATCCTTTGGGGTGGATAACACATGTTGAACTTTTTTTTGAAGTGCAGAATGTAAATCACGAGGACAAATTGCTTTCGGCTCTTATCAGAATGGAAGGGAATGCAAATCACTTGTTTAAATTTTGGCGCCAGAAAATTGCATGTATGAACTTGATATTCAGAAAATTACATGCAATTTGAGGCGTGGAATCAAATCCGCATGTATGAACCAAATATTCAGAAAATTGCCTTTTGAATTCACCAGGGTCACTATGAATCTTTACTCATGCCGTTTGGTTTAACAAATGCTCCATCCACATTTCAATGCGCCATGAACACCATAATGTAGTTATGTCTGTGAAGGTTTGTCTTAGTCTTTTTCATATGACATCTCGATTTACCGTAGAATGTGGGAAGATCATTTGGCACAGCTAAGGTAGGTTTTAATGACACTCCAACAACATCGGTTATATGCTAATTGGAAAAAATTTGAATTGGGAAAACTGCAAATCCAGTATTTATGGCATGTCATCTCTCACCAGGGAGTGGAAATGGATCCCCGAAAGATATCCGCCATCCTTCAATGGCCTATTTTGAAAACTATAAAGGCTTTGAGGGGGTTTTAGGTCTTACTCACTACTATAGAATGTTTGTATACAATTATGGGAAGATAAAAAGACCTTTGACCCAATTGCTTTAAAAAAGGGAATTTTGTATGGTTTTAAGAAAGTAATTTGGCAATGCAGCAACTTAAAAGCGTGATTACACAACTCTAGCATTGTCACTACCGGATTCCACCACAACTCTAGCTTCTTGGAGAATTCAAGAAAGGAGAGAAATCCTTAGAAGGAGGGAAAAACTAAGTCCATAATGATGGTGGTAAAGGATAAGAAAGATTGGTGCATGGCAACAAATTTGAAGAATTGGGGTAGAGGTGTCGAGGCCTTGGACAAAATGGGTGGAACTTCCCACCTTTGAAGGAAGTGATCCTTTAGGGTGAAACGCATGTGTTGAATTTTTTTTTGAAGTGTAGTATGTAAATCACTAGGAAAAATTGTGTCTAGATCTTATAATGCAAATGATGAGTTTAAATTTTGGGGCTAGAAAACCAAGAATCCATCTTGGGAGGTTTTTTAAATCGCTCTAAGTAGAAGATTTGAAGGTCGGGAGCGCAGTTTTGTCTTTGAAAACTTAGTAGTATTACGCCAATATGAAAAGGTTGAAGACTACATCAAGGAATTCAAACTATTGGTGTCTCAGGTACCTCAAACATCAAAAGATCAATTGTTGGGGTATTTCCAATATTCGAAACCAGATTCACCCACATGATCCAAAGGACTTAATTAGAGCAATGGAAATTGTTCGAGATGTGGAAGACGCTATGCAAGAATCACGACAGTGGGTGGATCTTTTCGTAGCAATACCTTAAACTTTCGATATCATGGAGGAAGTGGAGTTGTATCACGGGCCGAGACCTTGAAAAACTTTAGTAATTCGCAAGGGGCAAATGGTATGGGCAACACAACGAGAATGAAAACACTAGTCATCTCACAAGGATCAAGAATTGGGGGAATGGAACCACATAATTGGAAAACAGAAGAATTAGAAACTTGCCATATGCAGAGTATGTGAGGAGAAGAAGAGAGGGAAGATGTTTTTGTTGCAGAGGGGCTTATAGCTCAAGGTATCATTGCCCAGAAAAAGAATTGGAGAGTTATCATCTTGGCTGAAGATGAGGAATTGAGGGACTTGATGGCTGAAAAATCAAATGAGGTTGGGGAGTATTTTGAGAGAAATCTGGAGGAGGACTTTGATCATGAATTTCATTGTGTATCTTTTCTATAGGAGGTATGACCTAGTCCCACACTATGAAGCTGCCGGGAAGAGTTAAGGGAAGACTCGTTTCGATCATGATTGATTGTGGAGCAAGTCACAACTTCATTTTGACAGGTTTGGTGCAGTCACTTGGCATGTAAGTTGAAATAACACCACCCTACAACGTGAGATCGAGAGATGGACACTGAAATCAAACACAAGGGTGTTGTAGGGATGTGGAAGTGCAATTGGAAGGATGCAATGTCAAGAGACATTTTTTTGGTTCAAATTGGGAGGGGTGGATATGATCTTTAGGTGTAACATGGGTAGGAAAGTTAGGTGAAGTCAAGGTAAATTGGAGAACTCTAACTATGTATTTCAGTGATCAAGACTCACAGGTTAAGATTAAGGGCGACCCGACTTTGGCTAAAACTCTTATACCCCACAAGCTTTGAAGAAAGAAACAAAAATTGAGGTTGTTTCAATCATACGGGAAGAATGTTGAGCTGGAGTCTAGAGATGAAAGGACAAACCACCTCACTGAGAAACAACAGGGAGAGTTGGAAAAGATTCAAAAAGATTGTAAGGGAGTTTTCTGTGGACCTAAAGTGTTGCCACCTCATAGGGAAGTTGATCAGAAGATACGATCAAAGCTGGTGTAGACCCTATTAATGTGAGTCCTTATCAATATCCATATATGCTAAAAACAAAAATAGACAAGCAGGTAGGGGGAGATGTTACAAGCAGGAGTCATACAACCCAATAGCGGTCCTTATACTAATTATGTCATCCTAGTCAAGAAAAAAGATGGAAGCTGATGATTTTGTGTTGACTATCACGCCTTGAATGAGGCTACTATTCTGGACAAGTTTCCAATTCATCATAGAAGAATTATTAAATGAGTTAGAGGGGGTACAATTCTTCTCAAAGGTAGATTTGAGAGCTAGATATCATCAAATCCGCATGTATGAACCTGATATTTAGAAAACTGCCTTTCGAACTCAGCAAAGGCATCATGAATCTTTAGTCATGCCATTCGTTTTAACAACATTTCTGTCCACGTTTCAGTGCGCCATGAACACCATAATGCAGTTATATTTTTTAAGGTTTGTTTTTTATGACATCTTGATTTATAGTAAAACGTGGGAAGATCATTTGGCACAACTAAGTTTTGATGACACTCCAACGACACCAGTTTTAACTTGAAAAAGTGTGAATTTGGAAAGCTACACATAACAAATCGAGAATTTGGGAGTGGAAATGGATCTCTAAAAGATATCTGCCATCCTTCAATGGCCTACTTCAAAAACTATAAAGGCTTTGTGGGGGTTTTTAGGTCTTATGGGCTACTATAGAATGTTTATATACAATTATGAGAGGAGCAAAACCTTTGACACAATTGCTTAAAAAAGGGAATTTTGTATGGTCTGAAGAAAAGTAATTTGACTATGGAGCAACATAAAAGCACAATCACCACAACTCTAGTGTTGTCACTGCCAGATTTTACCCAACCTTTCTGTATTGAATGTCATGTTTCCGAGAAAGGAGTTGGAGCTATGTTGTCACTATACAAGCCAGGGAAACTGTGTTGGAAGCGGTAGCACAAGTTTTGATGACACACGATAAAGCCCTCAAACAAATGAAATCTTGAGAGAGCTCAAGGACAAATGGTTAAATTTGCTAACCGCCCCAGGAAACCTTTGCAGATCAAAGTAGGTGATTGGCTATATTTCGAAATTTATCCTCACAGACAAGACAAGTGTCTATTCCTATAAGGTTACACTTGGAGCTATCAGTACTCTATTAAGTGTGGAAAGTGGCTTATTGTCTACAACTTCTTGAATCATCTCGCATACATTCTGTTTTTGATGTTTTACAATTAAAATTAGTTGTGGGGACTGATCAGGTTGAGAAAGAATTGCCACATGAACTTCAAGGGCAAATTTTGGTTTGATTTCCCTAGAAAATTTTGATGGTAAGATGGTACAACATCAGGATGAACCAATACAACAAGTGAGGGTACAATGGAACAAGGGAGAAGCCACTACACGGGAAAATGTTTCCACGATACATAAGCAGTTTCAGAGTTCAACTTTGAGGACAAGGTTGTTCCAAAAGCAAGGGTTAATGATAGACAGAGGAATAAAGATAGGGATTGGAATATATATTATAGAAAGAAATTTAAGAATAACCATAGTTGTGGCAATTAACGGGGCTCTGACTTTTGTAAAGTCTATATATAATCTTTTTCCTTGGGGATGCGGGGTTAGGAAGGATTGTAGTATTGTAAACAGGGAATAATACCCTGTGCTGTGAAAGGAAGATTAGTTCCTTTGTAGACAACTGTCGAACAATATTAATGGAATATTCAGTGGAAAAAGGGTTCTACCTACGCTTTCTGGGAATTATTCTGTATTTTAGATTATGATGTGTATTATGATCATACAGTTTATAGTTGTTTTCATTCACCATGCATGCTCCCGCTGAAAGCTATGTTTTGAAATTATAATTGCACTTCAAATATTTGTTTCTAATCCCACTCAGAGGGAAATGCCTTTTGTTGCTAAAACTTAGAATAGTGTCAACATCCTACTAGACTAACTATTTGTTTGTTGAAGTAGGTTGGATTTGTATTATGCAGGTTCCCGTAATTGAATAATCAAGATGAAAGATTGCTTGTCATTTATAGAAATAACAAGTTATTGAGTACATTAGTGATAACTTTTGAACATTTTAACTACTGCACTTTTCATAATCAACCTCCTCTTTTATCCTTTCTCTATAAAAGTCATGTCATTTCTATTTCATCAATATTGATATTCTTTTGGAGACATGCATGTATGTTACCCTAACAATGGATCCCCATGGTCAACATCAGAAAATATGCACTGTTTTTGCTTATTAATTCTTGTGTCTTATTTATATAAAATTATGTAATGATTAATGAATTTGTATCTCTCTCTCACACACACACAAACACAGTCAAATATTGAGATTAGTTCTCTAAACAGTGTAAATATGTTTCTGCCTTTCATGTCACTGACCACAGATTGCTAGAAGAAGGTCTGCACACTTGCTGAAGTACCCTGATGCTAAAGTTATAAGCCTTGGAATTGGTGACACTACTGAACCTATTCCTGAAGTCATAACTGATGCAATGTCGAAGGTAAAACTTTGCTGTGAACAAGCTGATATGTCTTTAATGCTAGCAGATTCGACATTTGACACTTTTTTTAAGTAATTATCATTTTCCCTTTTGAGGTTGGAGCTCTATGATTAATGATGAATTTTATTGTAGTATCATGTGTCATATATTTTTTTAAGTAGCTTTAATTTCGTCATCTTTATAATTCCTTTCATGTCTAATTGCATTTGTTTTAGTTTATCTTTTCTATATCATAAGTAATATTTTGTAGTTATACACACACACACACACACACACACAACACACACACACACACACACACACACACACACACACACACACATATATATATATATATATATATATATAATCTTAGAAGTGTTAATTATGCATAATACTTTACTAAATTAAATAATGCCCTTGCTTCATCTATTTCATTTAAATACTTGAAAATGTTGTAATTTTCCTTTTGTTCAGAGATCACAAGCATTGTCAACTGTTAAAGGATATAGTGGGTATGGTGCGGAACAAGGTGAAAAGGTATGTTGCTTTGACATCTTCAGGAGGTTTTTTCCATTTTTCATTTTGGGTCCTTCCTCCCAATTCGTCAAATTGAAGTCCAGTTATACAGTTTTCCACCTTGTAAATGGTTTCTAGACCTACCTGTCTATGTTTTTGAGTTTAGTTTACTGTATGGTATCAATTCTGCACGTGGATTCCTTTCTTTTCTTGGTCCTTTTGAAATATTTGAGGAAGAAAACTTGATATTTTCATCTCATGTGTGCCTGTTGGGCACTATATCTTCAAGAAGTTTTACTGGAAGAAGTCATGCCTTGAGCCTTGTAATAAATTTGGGTCAGAAATTTGGCCATATTGGCTCATGTTTTGAGGATGGGTGGTTATAATCTTGTTTTTCATTAATCATTCATTATTTTATGTTTTTTTATTTTATTTTAATTTATATATATTATCTTTGGAAATTCTGAGAATTGGGATGATAAGAAAACACCTTCATTGGGATGCCTAAATTCATTGCTTGCAATTGGTGTTAATGTTTACCCTTGGGGGAATTGGTTGGATAAAGACATCTCTAATCTATGCAGCCATTAAGAAGTGCAATTGCTTCAACATTTTACAGCGATCTTGGCATAGAAGAGGATGATATATTTGTGTCAGATGGAGCAAAGTGTGATATATCTCGTCTCCAGGTTCATTTGTCTTTTTTTTTTTTTTTTTTTATTTAAATATATGATATCCTTCTTATCTTGCTCTTTACCCGGACTACATATTCTGATTCAATTTAAAAATTCTCCTCTGTGGGGGAGTAGGGTGTGGGGTGCATGTTAATTGGGCATCTTCTACGATCACTAACTAAAATTTTCTTCTATTTTCATTTTTTTGACAGATTGTCTTCGGATCAAATGTAAAAATGGCTGTACAAGACCCTTCATACCCGGTAATTCATATTTGCGTGGTTGGTTACAATTATTGTTATGCTTCAATATGCAAGAAATGGTCACTTAGGTTTTGTTGCTATTATTACATCTCTTTGTTTTACTAGGTGAGATGCTGACTGAGTTTAGTTTATTCATTTCCATCTTTGCTCGATGAAGAATCAACAAGTTTCTTGAAAATAATAATCAAGTGCTAGTCATATTTTCCTTCATTTTGAAATGATTAACATATATAATTATCTATCTTACTATATTGGACATTGTTGTCCCTCTATCTGATGTTGACAGCTGGTTCGTTGATAGTTCGCTGGAATGAGAAGATTGTAACTATGGCTTTTTCTGCACACAAATTTTAGAAGAGCTGGAATATTTTATTGTTACTTCATTTTTACCAGTTACAAAAAATGAAGTTGCAGGGATTTGGTGTTTTATTCATGCAAGTGGGCTTATTTATTATTAGCCATGTTTGGTAACTGATTATTTTTGAGAAATGATTCTTTTTTTCAAAATCCTCTTTCAGGAATCTATATAATAAACTGTGTGGAAACTTTGGTTGAAAAATGTTTGTAGACATTGAGTTTACTATTTGGAATTATGCAACACTATATTGATTACTTTTAGAAATGAATTAGATGTAAAATCATGAATGAAATAATATATAGAAAATTGGGAAGTGATGAAACACCAGTTTTATTCTTTTATTTGCAGGCCTATGTAGACTCAAGTGTAATTATGGGCCAGACTGGGCTGTACCAGAAGGATGTTGAGAAGTTTGCAAACATTGAATACATGAGGTGTAATCCGGAAAATGGTTTCTTCCCTGATTTATCTTCAATTTCTCGACCAGACATAATCTTTTTCTGTTCGCCAAACAATCCTACTGGTGCTGCAGCAACAAGGGAACAACTCACCCAACTTGTTCAGTTTGCTAAGGACAACGGCAGTATAGTAATCCATGATTCAGCTTATGCAATGTATATTTCTGGTGACAACCCACGTTCCATCTTTGAAATTCCTGGAGCCAAGGAGGTCAGTCTGTCACTGATAATTTGATGTTCAATATATTTTGGATAAATGTGTATTTGCTTCTGCAAATGATTTCTTCTTTTATCTATCATACAAACTATATTTTGGATGATTACTATTTGATATACCAAGAGGATTGCTGGTCAAGTTTTTTTATATGGCAAAAAATTTATAGATCAACAAAGAATCTTCTTTTGATATCTGAATGAATAAGAATGTTACTGACAATTGCAGGTTGCCATTGAGACTTCATCATTTAGCAAGTATGCTGGGTTCACTGGAGTCCGATTAGGTTGGACTGTGATTCCAAAGGAGTTGCTGTTTTCTGATGGATTTCCTGTTGCCAGGGACTTCAACCGTATTGTATGCACTTGTTTCAATGGTGCATCAAATATTTCCCAAGCAGGTGGTCTTGCTTGCCTTTCACCAGAAGGTCTTAAGGTCAGTTATTTTTTGTTTTGCTACTAAATTTCTATAAGAGAAAAAATTTCTATAACTTTATTAGTCTTTGTTTCGGTGTGATTTGTGGTATTCTTTAAAGAAGTTACATAATATGCATTTGAATGCAGGCTATGAGAGAAGTTATTGGATTCTACAGAGAAAATACGAACATAATTGTGGAGACATTTGATTCTCTTGGATTTAAAGTGTATGGAGGGAAAGATGCACCATATGTGTGGATTCATTTCCCTGGCAGAAGCTCATGGGATGTATTTGCTGAAATTCTTGAGAAGACTCATGTGGTTACAACTCCTGGTAGTGGTTTTGGACCTGGTGGTGAAGGTTTTGTCAGGGTTAGTGCCTTTGGTCACAGGGAAAACGTCTTGGAGGCATGCAGAAGGTTCAAGCAGCTATACAAATGAATTTAGAATCTCTCTTTTCGTTTCAGAATTTGTAATCAATCTCTTGGACTGGAATAACTGCTTTTCCTTGGAATTTAGATTAAGATGTAAGACAGTGTTCACAATTTAGACCATGTATTTTGTTACTGTTTTCCCTTTATCTTTCAGTAGCACTTTTTTTGGAAGGTGTTAGAGTTCTGTTTCTATGGAAGATTCTCAAACAAAACCATTTTGATCTATTATCATTAGAATAGGAAATCAAATTCTGACATAATTTTCCAATTTTGAAAACAAAAAAACTAAAATTGTGGAAAGTTTTAATCGTTCAATCATTATTAATAAATTTTGTACAAAGTATTAAACTAAGTTAATTCAATAAGTAATATATGTTTTCATTATTAATGAATTTATGAATTTATTTATGTACATTGAACTCTTTTTTTTTTTTTTTTAAATTTGAATTGGTAGGTTATTCTTATCATCTTAATGAATGATATTTTTATTTTTAATATTCATTTTAAAATTTCAATTTGAGTCATTTCAATATGGAAAATATAATTGCTTATATGTCCAAAAAAATCAAATAGAATTTTAATATTAACACTAAATCATTAATTTACATTATGACTTAACTTTTAAATTTTAACTTTTTATTATCAAATAATCTTCTCAGTAGTAAACAATTTAAAATATTACTTATTTTAAATAAAATTTCATTAGATAAACAAAAAATCATATTTTTAAATAATTGTATCATGTCATCTTATTTCCAACTATATCACATCTAATTCAATACGTTATTTCATATATTACATAATTAACATAGAAAAATTATTTCAATCATTAAAATATTTAATGAGTTTGTAAAATATTTAATGAGTTTGTAAAATATTAATATTTTAAATTTATTTATTATATATATTATTTATTTTTGGAAAACATTTTGTTCATTTTTTTTTTCTTTTTCTAAATTACTCCTTTATTATTTTTTCCAATGAAACAAATTTTACAAATGTTATTAGACCAAAAAATAAATCTATTTCTTCAATTTGAAAATACTTATTATACTTTAAAATTTTTTTATCTTACATAAATTATTTATTGTAAAAAATATATAGTACAATAAATTTAATTTCATAGATATGTATATATTATTCCATATTTTATATAATTAAGTTAACAATAGATTTAATTATAAATACATTCAATTATTAACTTAAATCAACATTTTAATTATAAATTTATTATCAAATAATGATATTTTTTTAACAAAATTCAATATTAATTATATGTAACAATTTATTTTTAATTATTACAAAATTAAATTTCAAATACCACCAATGTTGTAAAACATTAACTATTTTAATTATTATATTTTTAATTTTGAAATTTGAAATTTCTTACAATCACATTTTTTTATAAAATAAAAAAATTAGATCAAAATTCAATATTTGAAAAATCGAATTGTGCTCTAAAACAAAGATTAAAGTTCTGTTTTTCGAAAGTCAAATTGGATGAATCACAGCCAATATTATTTAAATAAACACGGTAAATAATATGCTATCTTTTAAATTCTTGTTGTAACCATGTTACGTTGGAAAATTTTCAAAACAATGTGGATGGTTATATAAAATAAGGTAATTTATTGAATGAAGTGCGCATTAATGTGATTTTGAAGGCACCAACCCTATTCATGAAGTTGAAGCATAGATCTTCATGGAAAATTCTCCAAATTCATGGGAGGATTTATTTTTTCACTCTTTTTCTATCTCTAAAGTCATGGTTTAAAAACTCACAGAAACACAAATCTGCCAATGTTGCAAACTTCATTTCTGCTACCCCAGCGGATACGGATTTAATACATACACATCTATGCTACAATATCTGAATCTTAGGTATGTCTCTGTTCATAAACTAAACTAGTTCTACTGAGGTGAACTGCACAATACAAAATCAGACAATTAAAACTGCTCTATACTATTAATCATCTCTGCTTTACATGTTCTCTTGTAATGTCCAGTTTGATTACACCGACTACAGTGCACTGTATGTTTCTCACGACTAAGCTCATCCACACACATTCTTTTCTCAGGGCGTCCCGGTGGTCGCCGTAATTTTGGTGGCCGTACAACTACCATATTATCATCCATAGCAGACTTCTCTGTTTTACTCCATTCAAGTTTTGCAGGGATGTAGTGTATACTCTCTGCATAGGTATTCCTGTAACTTGCAACACTAAAACTCTTGTGGGTAAATGCATACACATCCTTCCGACATGAGATAAGAGCAGCAGCAGCATGGGAACAAGGAATACCATTTAGCTGCCAATCGCGGCAGGAACAACTATGGCTCCCAATATTTACAATGTCCGATCGATCAGCTGAAAGAACCTCAAACTCTACTTCATCTGATCGAAGGACTTGATATATAGATGCACGGTTGATGGCTTCATTCATTAGTTTCTCCGCAGAAGGGGCGAGTACAGTGCACCATGAGCTGCTTTTTAATCGCCTGTCATCAAACTCGGTTTTAAGCTTGCTATGAATCCGCTCCATCACCTGGATAATTGGCAATTCCCGAGCATCAAGAATCCATTTGGTGAACTCGTCAATGTTAGAGGATAGATGGCCGAATCGTGTCCCTTTAAAATGCACAAGGGCCCATTGTGAAGGATCAAAATGTTGTAACCATTTTGCAGCTTCTGGAGATACCTCCTCTATTTCAGCAATTTTTTCTTTAAATGCAATGGTTGTGGTGGCATATGCAGCCTTCCACAGAAGATGGACAAGCCTAGAGTTCTTGAACTCTTTACTAATGCTTTCAGTCAAGTGACGCATGCAGAATGCATGAGAAGAACTTGGGAACATCCTTCTCACTGCATCAGTAATACCCTGTTGCCCATCTGACAAAAATATAAACTCTGGCATGCATTCACTATTCCCCTCCAGAACCCTATGCAGCTCAGACAGGAACCATGTCCAGCTCTCATCATTTTCTACATCAACAACACCGAAAGCAAGCGGAAACAATCCACCGTCGGCATCAAAAGAAGTTGCTGAAAGCAATGTGCTAAGGTATTTGCTTTTCAGCTGGATTCCACCAAGTCCAACAATTGGCAAGCAACCATTAAAAAAACCATAGATTGATGCACGAAAACAAACAAAAAGTCTCTGGAAACGGTTATCTTCACCAGCTGTAAACACCTCTGCAACACTTCCAGGATTTGTTTTCTTAATTTCTTCACAGTATGAAGGAAGTAGGTAATATCCTTCTTCAGAAGATCCATATATAGCTGCAAGACCCCGCTCCTTTGCACGCCAAGCTTGCTTATAAGGTATAGTTATACCATATTGCTTATGGATGTCATGTAAAATATCCTTTGGTTTATAATTAATATTGTCTCGCAATCTTTCTTCAATGAAACTCACAATCCAATCAACAGAAGCCTGATGATGTCCATTATTTGCATTCCTCCCACAAGTATGTGTCCCATCAATACTTCTAATAGTAAATGTTGGGGCGTTAGGTAGCTTGACAGCACGAATCCGCCATGGACAACCATCTGAGGCACACTTGGCAAAGTAGCGAATCAGGTCACTTTTAATAGTACGAAGCTCAAAATGCTGTGCAATGGCAGCTTCTTTAATTGCATTCCGGAATGCCTTCACATCTGGGAACTCTTGACCAACAAAAAAATTGTAATCTTCCATAGAGAAAAGATTTGGTCTTTTTGTTATTACCTTCTAACTTCTACAAGGTTTTGATCAACCACTGAAACCTGTAATAAACTAATAACAGTACCATTTTCTCTATTGCATATGCAAAGAAGCTTCCTCAATATAACAATCTGTAATTATCAAACAAAAAATATGTTAAATATAATTAGAACTCAAAAGGTTCTCTTCTAAGTAAAAAAGAAAGCATCATCACCCATGCAGAACTCTACAGAAATACAATGATAACTTCTAACAAAATGTATTGCATTATAAATACAAAAAATTCCCCGCGAGGACATTGACACAAATATGTGGTTATGTTTGCCGATCACTAGAAGCCTTTCTGCAGTAGGTGGGTCGAGTACAGGACCAAACGATGTCCTAATGTTTTATCAAAAACCAATTTTACTAGCCAACAATGGTTGGCACAATTGGTAATGCTAGACTGCATCAATTAAGTTGACCAGGGTCTAAATGCAACTAGGGTCTATTGTTGGTGAGTTATTTTTAAGGACACTCCTACAACCAAATCTTAGGGGCATACATGACCTCAGAAGGGGCCCCTGAACCTAAACTTTCCTCCAGCCAAAAAAAAGTGCCATAAAGGCCATTTAAATCTAAATACTTTTTAATGGTTCCATTCAATTCTTAGTCGTCCTCTACCTCTAACTATTTACTGTCTTTAGTTACACTAACTGGTTTCCAGTACTATTCTTACAAGGTTAAATCTTTTGGGGCTCTTAGCACCTCTCAGTATGTGCCTCTTTTACTCTGTCTCTATTGCATTCATTCCTGATCTTATCTTTTCTTGTATGACCTCTGATTCTTCTTGTCCCTTTACTGCGTAACAGTTGGACTAAAACACTTTTACATCACAAATAACACCATTATTTCACCCACCTTGTTTGATTCCAATGACTTGCATCATTCTTTATTTCTTCATTGCTTTGTGCTAATAAAAATACCTAAATTGAATGACACATGGTAATGTATAATCCCTCATTTTCACCTCCGAAGTATTGAAGGAAGCCACGTGGTGCCAAAGCTTCCCTCCATCAGGATCACAACACAACTTTATTTTACCATTTAATTCCTCTCTTGACTCCCACTTCAACTATATCATTTACAAAAAGGAAAAGAAAAAAGAGAATCTAGGAACTGGCTCCTCAATATTTTGGGTAAGAGCATAAAAGAAGTAACAAGATAAGGACTCGAGATTGACTCTAAATATAAATCTATAGTTATAGGAAAATCTTAAGTGACTCTACAAAGTGTTCGCACACTAGTTTCAATTCCATGACACATACCCAATCATAGGCCTTTTTTCAAATTTATCGAAAACTATAAGCAAAAAGTATAGTTAACTTTAACTTACAGTAGAAATTTAATTCATTTTATCTTATATAAGTATTAATGGAAAAAAAAAATCCAAACTGAAACTAAATATAACTGATGTACGCAAATACCAAAAGGAGTGTTAACCAGCATCTCTCTACATGTATTTATCTAAAAATTAAATAACAACTCAATCTAAATTGACATGGATATTCGTTTTAAGCAACAGAAAATTCAATCGTCTGTCATTGGTTTTCCATTCTCAACCCTAACTATTCATGTACTCCTTCCTAAATCAGAAGGAAAATAATGTACACGATACTCTACAAAAGATCCAAACTCCTCTGTAAGAGGCAGAAGCCAACGAAAAAAGATAATCCAAATTTGTTAAGTATAAAACTGAGCAGAAAGGGCTAACGCAACAGAAGATACTTTGTTGCTTGCAGCAGAATAAGAACAAAACTAATGATATTACAAGAGCTGAAAAAACTGCATGCAAATTCACAGCATGAAACAACTCAAGATACCCACATGCACAAAGAGCAAAACGGAACAAAATTAGAAGCAAACAAAATCACTAGTAAAAGGGGTAAAAGGCAATTTTCACTTGTACCCAAATAATAACAGAGAAAATAAATTCCAGTGGAGACATGAAAAGAAATGTAATTGGGAGAAGTGGAATGAAAGGAGAAAAAAAGAGAGGAAATTGGTGACCTGAAGATTTGACTAAGAAGAAGAGGAGAGTGAGATCCGATGCAATAGGAGTGGAGAGACAGAAAAGCTTTGCTTAGGGTTGAACATGAAGTAGCTTTCTAACTGTGTAATCAATATTTTCACTCATTAATAAATTTTGGTTGAATTGAAACTTTGATGTCCATCATTCAAAGAGAATCTCCATGAGTCATACATACTCTTAAGATCGGAGATAATAAGAATGCTCAAATCACATATTTTAAATAAAGGTATTTTCATTTCTCATAGTTATAATTTTAAGACATGTCTTAATACCCATATGTCTTAGGAAAAAGAAGAAGTTATTTTTTATATTAAAAATAATTTTTGGTTTATAAAAATATTTCATAAGAATAAATATTTTTATATATGTAAATAACATATAAATGTGGTCATATAAAACCTTACTATTAAAGAAAACAAATATATATTTGATTTATTTTTGGCATTTTTAACATACTTATATACAATTTTGATTTATTTTTGTTAATATTTATTTTTCAAGGAAACAGAATCAAAATCACTTATATCAATTTAATAATCAATTAAATTTTATTTTATTCCAACTCAAATAAAAAATAAAAATGATTAAAAATTTTAAGATAAATTTAAATCAACGATAATAAAAAGATATTAATTATAATTTTTTTAATACAATTTTCCTCTAAAATATTTCCATGTATCACGCGTTTTATTATATTTAATTTTCATATTACTTATTTTGATAAATTTTTTGTTTAAATTTGAAGTACATATAAAATAGTTTACTTAAATTTTAAATTTTTGTCAATAATAAAATTTAGTATGTGTTCCTTTGAGAGGATGGATATGCGGGAGAGTGTAAAGATGAATTTGTGTAGATTTTAGTGGATGAATTTTTGTGTTTTTTTTAATGGATTTAGAAGGTTAAGTGAGTGGATTTGGAGATAAGTTTTATGAAAGTTAGTGAAAGATTTGATTGATGTGATAAATAAAATAAATTGTAAAAATAGATAGAATTAGAAAGTTACCAAAATATCCTTAATGAAAAAAGATAATGATTTTGTAATTTGATGTTATAAAAATAATTATAATTAATTAATACGAATTAAAAAATATATTAAAATTATATAAATTTTTAAAATAAAAAATTAAATTTTTATGAATGTAAACAAAAATTATACAATTAAATTTTAAAAAAATTATATAATTAAATTTTAAACTAAAGTTAAATAAAGTTAAAAAAATAAAAATAAAAGTTAGAAAAATTTTAAAAAAAAGTCAAGAAAAAAGTCAAAAAACAACAACCAATGACACCGATGTCATCCTTTATAATCTAAGGCATCGGTTATGTAACCGGTGTCATCCTCTTCTCAAAATACTACATCACCGGTAGTGCACCGTGCATATCACCACCACACCACATCCATCGTCCAACCACAGTCACCACCTAGCCACCATCGTGGGCAACCACGCCACCCCTTCATCCTCTTCGTCGACCACCACAGCTTGAACCACCTCCTCTTCTTTCCCTTCATGCACTCAACAATCATACAGACACACACCATAACGACAACAAGGGTAGTTTCGTAATCTGTACAAAATATATGCAATATCTTTGCACTTTTGAGAGGATGGTTTAAACCATCCATCCCCCAAATCGCCTCTCACATATCCCTTCAAATAATCACAAACGATCGCGCTGGACTACCAAAATCGGCTCTCTCAATTTTACTTCAACATTATAATTCCTTCATACGAACACTGCGTTAGGGTTGAACATGTATTTGGTTTCTTGATTTTGAGTGAAAATTGAAATCAATTCTTATTTAAAATTTTAGACTAATTTAATTTCTTATTTTTTATCTCTGAAAATGTATAAATTTAATTATTTTAACAAAATTTTATTAAATTTATTTGAAGTTTTTATATACTTTTAAAATTTATGTTTGATACTTTTTAAAAATAAATAATTGTTAGTGTATTTATTTTATATTTAAAAAAAAATTATAAAAATAAAGTTATAGATAAAAAAACACCCCTAATTGAACAATCATTTCATTTAAAACTTGATTTTATAAATTTATGTTTCTTATTTATACTAAGGAGTTAATTTTTTCTTCTAAATAATTAATTTTATTTAAATTTATATTTTGTAGGAGAACTTAATATAATTAATTTCTAAGAAAGAAAAACTACATTTACTTATATTAATATTTTCTTATGTAATTTTTTTTGTATTACACGTAAAAATTTATTTAAGTTTATATTTTAAGGAATTGTTTTTAAATACTACTATTTAAAATTTTAAAAAATAAAAATATTCAAGCATGATATAAAAAACTCATTAATATTTTCATGGGTTAAATGTTTTTTATTTTAATTTTGACTTAAAATTTAGAATTCGTCCTTGTAATAAATTTTTATACATTTTTTGTTTCAAAACTTACAAAATTATAAATTTTGTTCTTTTAATTTAAGTGTCAAAACAATATAAACAATTAAAAAATTATCTTAAAATGTACTAATTAAAAAAACTGTATAGATTAAATTTTAAAATTTGAAAACCAAAATTTATATGACCTACATATTTTAATTTCTCATTTAAATTTAGGAACTAAGTACTTGTTTAGCCTATTTTTATGCAGATATTCAAAAATTTATAGAACGGTAACAAATGAACCTATCCCTTGTCATCCCAAGTTGTTACTGCAATTTTGTTACATCTTTAATACGAAAAATTGGACAGACATTATTGAGATTGAAATGGCAGTGACAACATATTTTAAATTCTTCCTGGGGATAATGGAGATTTTAAGTTCAAGATGGATGATAATGGTTATGAATGAGTGAGTGTAAAATGTACAAGTTTTGTGCATTATTCCCGTCGAACGATTTTCGTTATCGTGTGAGAGAGAGCGAGGCACAGTTTAGTTGGGTTTGGCCAAGTCCTCATGAGACTTTCCATCATGTTTCAGACAATGGAAGATAGTGTTTCCAATTGAAGGATCCAATTATTTTTTAAAGGGAATGATGGTATAATCTTTGACAAATGCAATACGAGGGAGCCATTACACATTCCGTGTCTTTCCTTCATGTATCTGTGTTCAACGAACAGGAGGGGCTCTGTAATATGCAGCCACAGTTGCTGGGAAGAACATTTGTCTCACTCCTTCAGCCTTAATAATCGGGAATATTATCCCTGATGCACCCTATCATATCAGGAAAAGAAAATTTGATTCAAACTCAAATTTGTTGCACTTGCACCATTAGCAGTGATGTGTGTGAAACTCAAGAAAAAAAGGAACAAGGAAAAATACTCACTGAAATCAATCTAGCTCCAATCCACACCCGTTTGGGAGAAGGAAATGGTATGAGCAAACGGCCAACACCGTATATAGCAACCGCAAAGAAATGCAGAACCAGACTCAAAGGACGAGGATTTAGACCAGAGAGCAGAGATATTGGTCCATTAGAGAAAACACCACCGAGGCTCAAGTAATCAAAACATGCTTGGCGCATTTCCTTTCTAGCTGGATCAGGAGATGCACAGAACACTTTGTACAATGCCCCAGCTAGTGTGTTTATTGTGGATGCCACTGGCTGCAAAGAGAATCAGTCATTGCACTAAGTTTTTGTGTATTTTGTTTGGTTTCAGAGCTTTGAACCGAGCTACAAAATGGTGGCTAAATGTTGTATTGTGTTGTGTTGATGTAACACTTACCTTGCGTAGGGTGTAGAATGATTCAAGGTATCTGCAAAGAGCGGAAGCATCATGCAGATTTTTAAGGGGTTTAAGTAGATCCCTCAGCACAACAATGTCAGATAAAGCCACAGTCATTCCTCCTCCTGTTAAAGGGTGACGCATATTGAAAGCATCTCCCATTAGAAGCGCACCAGGTGTGGGATGAGGTGATGCAGGCATGCTTCTATTTGGCATCGTTCTTATGCTTCCTTTGTCAACTGCTGCTATGAAAGAAGTATACAGTTCTGGAGGAACCTGAAACATGCAATTTCTTCAATTAGGTTGGATTTGTTGGAATGTTCATCGTTTAGAAACACTTGAGAGTTATGAGGCCAAACCTGAGGAGCTACCACAGTTTTTAAATATCTGGCCATTTCACCATTGGCAAGGGAAGGTAGTTTTTGGCCAGGAACATCGACCAAACAGCGAATCTCAGTGCTACTGATGGGATAAAACAAAATGGGTGAAGGATCACCTAAGATCACGTGTCCATGATTTGCATATGGAAGATTGCAATTCTCCAATACCAGACCAACAAAATGAGAGGGTACATCAACCTGCCAAAATTACAACATCATAAACTATCAGTTTCATATGTGAAGTGTTACTTTTCTCTTAAGTAGTAGTTCCTTATACTATGAACTCTTCATGTTGTATAAATTTCTCTTCGAATTGGTCATTAAAAACAACTAGAAAACCCTGAGTAAGGAACTACTAAGAAACCTAAGAACCTTACCTTAGGATTGCAAAGAGAACGCCTCAAGTTGGAAAAACATCCATCACATACTATGGTGAGGGGAGCCTTGGCTGTGAACTCTTGTCCACTTTTGGTTCTGTACTGCACCCCGATGATGGTTCCTTTTTCTTCAAGTAGAGATGTCACAGTTCCTTGTTCTAAATTTACACTGCAGAATATTATGATGAGATTATTACAGGGCTAAAACTAGGGGTTTGAGTGCCAATGTTTGAACTTGATAGAGTGAATAAAACATCAAAACATCAGAAAAAATGGTTATTTTAATAAAAAATGAAAAGAGTGTTAATTAAAAATGTGTACTTAGGAAGAGATGAGGCCTTTTCTCGCATTCTCTGTATGAAACGGCCATTATGAAAGCTTCTCCCAGAAACATCAGAGCTAAATTTTTCCAAGGGATAAGAGAGCTTGGTATTTTTGCCATCCTTATACAGAGCATAGCCAAATACTTGCTGAGCATCAATTTCACATACACAATCTGCAAGTATTCAAAACTTCCATCTGTTAAAAGCCTTGAATTTGGCCAGCAGAAACAATGAGGATCTACAATCTTCACTGTTACACTATGACAATTAATCTGTGTCATATTTTCTGGTTGCTTACCCTGAAGACCCAGCTCAATTAACTTCAGATATCCCCCAGGTTGCAGCAATTCACCCACGATCCTGTCAGGTTCACTCAAATCCCTTTCAATCACATGTACTCGGCGTCCATCCTACAAGAAAGAACCACAAAACAACATCATTAGATCATTCTACAAACAAGCAAATGCTTCATACAAGCAAAGTTTAAGAAGGTTCTGCAGAGCTTCTATACTTGACAAAGTTTAAGAAAGTATAAGAAAGCAACTACTGCAGTTCCATGACAGAGATAAATGACATGAACAATGTAACACAAAAGTGAATCTGGTCAAATGTTACATAAGTACACACAAAACTTATGCTTTCTTTGTCTAATCGCTGAGAAGATGGAACGAAAAGAGAGAATATGAACATTTTATCAGTAGAATAAATGTTCTGTAGTAAGTGCCTATGAGTGTAGCCAATAGCCATATCCTCTACATTTCTAACTACACATGTTTCACTTATAATTCACTCAAGTTTTCTTTCGTCATCTTCAATAGCATTATTCTTGTACTTGGCACCAATCTTCTCAAAAAAATCTATAATATATATATGCAGGAAGAGAAGCCTTGTACCTTTCCAAGCGTGTAAGCAAGAGCAGCACCAGCAACGCCTGCACCCACAATGATGATGTCAGAACTTTCTGCAGCCTCGTGTGAAGATATTCCATTTTCTGATGATTTCTTCTCGCACTTATTACTTTCTACATGAATTGAACTTGAATCTGTGACCTTTTTTGATCCAAAACTATACACAAAATACAAAAATGCGAAACTGCAAGCCATGATCCCTCCCAGAATATACTGATAATCCATCCTCTCTGAGAGATGGTTGAAACTGGGACACCAAAAGATGGATCGAACAATTACAATAATGGCTATTATGAATTAGAAAGCCAGTTTTCTGGTTTCTTGGAACACCTCGTTGTTCTTGTTTACGTGTGACTCATGAATTATAACAATTGCTACTATAAGGCAGCATTTCATTTTATAGGCAAAAGTGGTTGTAGATACTTAAGTAATAAGTATATAGGTTGGGTATTCCTTAACCTTTCTGTTTAGTTAATTTTGCACGATATTTTCCTTTAAAATAAAGAAATCAAAGAGTGCTTCTTACCTACCTACCTCAGAGTGATTTTCCTTTTTAGTTTGTGTTTTTCGTTTCACATTCATATGATTCAAATGCGTGGACGTTCATTTGGGCACGATAGCACACCAACATTGAAAACTTTTGGCCATACAATTATTAATTTGTGATTATAATTTATTGGCATCACAAAATCTCAGGTGTATCTAAATTAAACTTAAAATATACACTTAACCGGATAAACCGTTAGAAATTCAAGATGAATTAAAAATATAAATAAATAAAGTGACTAATATATTAATAGATCCATTAAGCTATTTTCTTAAGATTTTGAGATATAAATAGTATTTTGATATATTACATGAATTTGTTTATGACTTATTTTGATATGACGGGTGTTTATGTATTAAGATTTTGAAATAAATTTTAGTATTTGAAGAGATTAGATGTTGATTACACAAAAAAGTTACGAGTTTCATACAGATTCAGAATTTTCTTCGTGCATGCTCATTCAACCATAAAAGGTTACAAAAATATTCCCTTACGTTGTGTAATTATGGTATGTATCCGATGAATGAGACGCGTTGACTTGAGACCGAGGCATCTTTAATATATTTTTTTTACAGATTAAAATTATTATTTGTGGTTCCTGTCCTAACGTTATTTTTAGGAAAGGAAAGTTTAATATTAATTTGAGAGTAAACAATTCAAATAAATTTTACTTAAAAATTCGTTTAGCTTTATCCATAAATTTTTCTTTTTATTTCAATGAACCTTTTTTATACAAAATATTTGATTAATTACTTAAGATTCCGTTTTTTAAGTGAAAAAACGAACCTGTTAAAAATTACCATTAAAGATGTTCTTAGATTTGAGGTGTAATTTATAAGACCAAGTAATCATATTCATTCGTGTTTGAAATATTATATAAAAGTAAAAGATATAAATAAAGTTTTATTCGCCAAAGTCGTCAGATATATTTGAACAAGTTAATTGATAAATATTTTGAAAAAATCAAGCTAAAACTTTAGTCATGCATAAAATTTTATATATAAAAATTGAACATTCGTAAACGAGTATTTTCTTTGAATTAGAAATAAAATTTAGAAAAAAATATATTAAAACTTTTATAAATTAGTTTTAAAAAATTATTTTATTTTTCTTTCCTAACGTTACTTTTTCACAAGTTTTAGGTTCTACGATTGGATTTTCAAGCGGGTTATGTTTGGGAATGGAATTTTAGAAAAAAAGACACTTATTTTTTAATTAATAATCATATAATATTTATACAGAAAATAAAGCAAAGATTAATATTAATCCGCTGTTTTTTGTTTCAAAAATATAAAAGTTAGATATCATTATTTAAATCTCTTTTTTCAAAATATAACTCGCAAAAACACACGCTCACCATCTATCTATCTATCTGTTTTATATATATATATATATAT
>Ga0214544_1001924_pt1 | contig 43677 bp, 25 predicted proteins | sample CNSS3metaG_FD_160074 | JGI IMG/M metagenome (GOLD analysis project Ga0214544, IMG submission 160074) | Root nodule microbial communities from cowpea collected in UCLA plant growth center, Los Angeles, California, USA - CNSS3 | ecosystem: Host-associated > Plants > Roots > Nodule | place: USA...
AAATTCGTGACCACACACACACACACACGCACACACACACACACACACACACACACACACACACACACACACATATATATATATATATATATATATATATATATATATATATATATATATATATATGCACAACAAACTAAAATGAGATCAAGGCATCCTAACCAGTCAAATACAACCCAATTTATTGTAATTCAACTATGAACACGTTATTCACTTGTGTAGAAAAGTCTGGACCTCACCAGAAAGTGTATACACTCAGTCACTATTAAATTCTCAAGTTCTAGTGTTTACACTCTGCACTTGATAAAGAACTACACTTCCATAGGCTTGTAAACCCTTTAACATCAACCAATTTGCCTTGAACATTCTTAGAATCAATAGGTCTTCAAAATTAAGCTTGTAATATGGCCAAGCTAAGGGTGGGACAAAATATGGTTGCAGAGTTTTGAGTTTTGAGTCTAAGAATAGTGAAGTAGTGGTGATCTAGGCTTGTGACTCAAGTCTGGTTTGGCCTTTAACATCACACCATCATCACTAGCTTCATTGCTTTCCTTTTCTAGATTTTCACTTTCTCTTACCATGTATTTTTTTCTCTTTTCACAATTTCTAACACCTATCTTTTTCTTTTGCTTTTGTTTGCTATTACAACTTCTACACATCATATTTCCACTTTGAAACACCTTAGCACCCCTAGACTTGAGTCACATATCCTTTCTCACTTTAGCTCACTGTTTTCACTGCTCTTGAAAGGGTATTTTTTTGTTTTTCTCTTTGGTCAGGGTCGTTCAACATGTTAGTATATTTAAGAATGGGTAAAAGGTTCAAATTTGGGTTCAATGGTGTATAGATGTGCAAGTTGGTTATATTTGGTTTGTGGCTGAGATCCAAAGATGGCTTATATCAAGTTCCAAGTATGCTTAAGCAATTAACATTGACAAGAGTATCCACAAGTTCTAGAGTGCAATATATACAAAGTGAATCACACATGATTTGAAGGTAAATTCTATAAAAGTTTGAAAAATATTTGATTGACGTGATAGATAGATAAAATGTTTAATTAGATTAAAATGTTAGATTACAATTTATCCTTATGATAAAAATTAATATAAAATAAAATCTAATTAGTTAAACTTAATAATAAATCAAATTTATTTAGTTAAAATAAAATTTTAATAGTTTTAATTGATTTAAAATAAAATGTAATTGGAAAATAATTTTAATTGGCCACTTCAATACATGTGCCCTAAAGATTCTATATTAGAAAAACATGATGATAGATCTTCCATGCTTGTAGGAGAATAATGAATCATGTAAAGGATGTCTCCTCAATAAACAACATTGATTACTATTCTCAACAGGCAAAACATGGAGAGCAAAAGATTTACTAGAGTTTATTTGTACTGATGTTTGCGGACCAATGAGGACGCCTTCATATCACAACAATAGGTATTTCATCCTCTTCATTGATGACTTCTCTAGCATGACATAGGTCTATTTCTTAAAGGTAAAGTTAGAAGTCTTTGGAACATTCAAGAAATTCAAAGCCCTTATCGAGAAGCAAAGTGAAAAACAAATAAAAGTATTTAGAAGTGATTGTGGAAAGGAATACACATCTCGCGAGTTTGACAAATTCTGTGAAGATGAAGGCATAGAGAGACAACTTGCAGTCGCATATACTCCACAACAAAATAGTGTGTCAGAAAGAATCGCACTATCATGGAGATGGCAAGATCAATAGCACTAAGTATGCCTAACACCTTTTAAGCTGAAGTAGTCTATAGTATAGTTTACATTCTAAACAAATGTGCAACTAAGGCAGTCTAAGACAAAATCCCTACGATGATTTAGATTTATCTATTACATACATGTTCCTGTTCAAAGTAGGCACGAGCTTGAAGACAAGACTATATGAGGAATATTCTTGGGATATAAAACACAATCAAAAGGCTATCGAGTTTACAACTGACAAAAAAAAGCTCATCATTAGTCGAGATGTTGAAGTTGATGAAAGTGCTTCATGGAATTTAGAAAAAGAAAAAGTTGTTAAAAGCAACAATTTAGTTCCAATGCAACAATCTAAAGAAGAAACTCAAGAAGAGACAGAAGCTTCAACTACGCTTTCTCCCCCTCCACAACAACAACAACAACTAGTAGATTCTTCACTAGAGTCCACTCTAAGACGAGTAAGATCTTTAGTAGACATATACGAAGCTTGAAATATGTACATGATTGAGCCTAACTAGTATAAAGAAGCATGAAAGCAAGAAGTATGAGCCAAGGCTATGGAAGATGCTAAAATGATTGAGAAGAATAACACTTAGGAGCTCGTAAACTATCCTTAGAGAAAAGAAATCATTGGAGTGAAATGGGTGTATAAAATAAAGCTCAATCTTGATGGAACTATACAAAAGTAGAAGGCCAAATTGGTCATAAAAGGCTAGTCACAACAACTAGGAATCGACTATAATGAGACATTTGCTTCAACCGCACAACTAGATATAATAAGAGCTCTAATAGACCTTGTAGCACAAAAAGGATGAAACATATATCGACTAGATGTCAAATCAACCTTTCTAAATGGAGAGCTTGAAGAAGTGATTTATGTTGAATAACCATAAGGCTTCATTAACAAAGGCAATGAAGGCAAAGTACTAAGACTAAAAAAAGCCTTATATTGCTTGAAGCAAGCTCTTCGAGCATGGTATAGCAAGATTGATCAATACTTCATTGATCAATGATTTAGGAGGACCAAGAGTGAGCCAACACTATATATTAAGGCCTAAGGTCAATACCAACTCATTATCTCCTTATATGTCGATGATTTTATCTATTCAAAAAACAATATGGAGATGATGAAATAATTTAAAGAAGACATGATGAAAACATTTGAGATGACTGACCTTAGCTTGATGAACTATTTCCTCGGTATAGAAGTGAAACAATAAAAAAGAAGGTATATTTATCTCTCAAAAGAAAATATATTAAAGCCCTATTGAAGTAGTATAAGATGTATGATTGTAAACATGACGCTACTCCATTGGCGGTAAATGAGAAGTTACAAAAAGATGATGCAACACAAGAAGTAAATGCATCACGCTATAGGAGTTTGATTGGAAGTCTCTAATATCTCACAGTCATACGACCAAACATTATGTATGCGACGAGTCTTCTATCAAGATTCTGGCAAAAGCCAAGTCAGATTCATTATGGAGTAGGAAAACTAATTTTAATATATCTACAAGGCACAAAGGAGTTTGGAATATGGTACAAAACCATGACTAACTCAAGGACTATCGACTACACCTGTAGTGATTGGGCATTGTCAATAGATGACATGAAAAGCACCTTAGACTATGCTTTCCTCTTTAGATACGAAATATTCTCTTGGACATTGATAAACCTCTTGTGTCCTAGAGATTTAGTCAAACTTGATTTCTTTGCTAAAACTACTTAATATAGCATAGTGATCAACCTAGGATCAATCAAAGGATAGGCGAAGGAAAATGAGTGATTTTAATGAACTTATGTAGTGAAAATGAGAAAATCTAATAGAATGTATTCAAACTAAAGCTAACACAAACTTAATTGCTTATGCAAAATCTGAACATTCAATTGTTTGATGAAATGCCTAAGTGAACTACAATGCTCCTAAGGTGTTTGATGAAAAGCTAGAACTAACTATGTGTTCCAATGTATGAATATGCAATACAATGCTCCTAAATTTAGTCTAACGATGCAAAATGCTTTTAACACCTAAATAAAACTAAATGAACCACTGAAACTGAATTCAATCTCACAAATGCAGAAATAAAAAATCTATAAAATTCCCGAGAGCATCTATGTGTTTATGATAAAAGACAACATATGAAATCAACTTCTAATGCATGAATAAAAAAAAATGTAATGATGCAAAATGTCTAGGAATGATCTCTATTGAACATAGGAACAAGAATCACTAAAAAATGTTGAGTAAAACTCGAGTTCCTAAATAATGAACCTTAATTAACGGTTTTAACGAACTTATGAATGAGCATGAAATTGGATGCAATGAACAATGGGTTGGATGCATAAACAATGAACAAACATTACATATAGTGGCATGAATATGATACAAACGTGAAATGAGTACAAACAGCATGAAATCACAGAATTCGAAATCAGAGTGCAAATGAAATAGTTGCGCGAAAGTGTAGATTTAAAGAATGTGATTCAAGGTTCCTAGTGCGTGCCTAATTGATCATAGATCGAAAGCCATTTGATATCTATGTAGATGACCACACATTTGTGAAATTCAAGACTCCAACTGAATTTCAGTGTTTGATTTAGATCAATATCAGTCAACCTGTGCACCCTTGACTCACAAGCTTTAATCAACCAAAGAAATGAAAAAACATGTCAAATAATCGATGGAATTGAGAAGAAATCATGAATCTATTGAGTAGAAACTTCTTACAAATGAATTGAACAGTAGATATGAACTTAATTCTCATGGTTCAGCTCCACGAAACATCAACATAGTGGTAGAAATTGTGCACAAACACTACAAAAAATGTAGCAGAATTGGTTCTATGGTGGTGGGAATGGAGTGCTTAAGAGAGAGAGAAAGAGAGAGAGAGAGAGTGGATGAAGTGTGTATGGTGTGTATGGTGTATTGTGGTGTGATTGTTGTTTGAACCATGAACTGGCGCCAAGTTAACAGAATTCAAAACCTGTTACTAGTCCTACAAGTTGCTACAACTAACTAAACTACCATTATATGCCTACACTACTTTCCACTTTAACTTAGAACTTAGGTGGTAGGTTCTTTAGGGATTGGCACAACTTGCTTTAGGTTATCTACGTGTAATTGGTGATATTTCAGCATCCACATGATGTGCTACAATGGATGAATAAATGCAATTGGCGCATTGCATCTCCAAATCCAATCATCCAATGGCCTTCCACTTGGTAACTTTGCATAGTTCAAACTCCACTTCACTTCTTCATCTGAGCAGCAGCTTTCTCACTCAACCCCCTTTCAACAACTTCAATCTACACTATTAACTACGCTATAACAAAGAAAACAAGTTAGAAAACATCAAATCAAAATATGTTATGCCTACCACTCACTTAAAAGAACTAAACATGTAAAAATGGGATTTAAGATTGTTATGCATTTACAGACAACTTTTTAGCCATCTTAGGATCAAAACAAGTGTATTTTAATACCCCAAAGCTTTCCCAAAAGGTGCCATCTCATTTGGAATTGAAAATCAAAAAGTCAACTTTTGGTCAAACTTTGGTAAACACTTTTAAGCAAATTTGGTTGGGTCCACTTTCTTCCATGGCTTTGTTTGGATATTTGCAACCTTCCTTGACCTTCATATCTACATAAGACTCGAAATTCTCACATGTGGATGTTAAGCACACCAAAACCTATTCAAAAATTCCTAAAACTAGACTAATACTAGGTCAATTATACTTCTAAGCTTTCCAAACTAAGCTAAGACTAAACTAATATGATACTACCTATTCATGAACCTATTTCACATATTAAACTAAGCCTAACTATTGCTACTCCTAATTAATAATTATGCTAAAGAATGCATTAAAAACACCTAATTAGCCTACTTTTGTAAAACTATACTAGAATCGTAACTAAACTAATTATAAGCTAATGACTCCTAATTAACCACTTAGACTTACCCAAAATAATGCAATTGACTAAGAAGCAAGCAACCGTGGCACAATCAACAGCTGAAGCAAAATATGTGGCTACTATTGAAGCAACGAGTCAAGTTATATGGCTTCGGAAGATATTCAAAGATATGGTAGAAAAAGAAAGTGGACCTACTATAATCAACTGTGACAATAAATCAACTAGTGCAATGACGAAGAACCAAGTGCATCATAGTAGAACATAACACAAAGCAATTAAATATCATTTCATTAGAGAAATAGAGACAAATATGAAGATCTAACTCAATTACTGCAGAACAGAAGACTAAATTGCAGATATTTTACAAAGGCGTTACCAAGACAAGGGTTTGAACTAATACGCACTCTACTTGGAGTTACTGAATTTGCTTCAAGGAGGAGTATTAAAGTGTAATGCAAATTCTATAAGAATCTAGAAAATCCTAAGATAAAAGTATTGAAATGTAATGAAAATTATAGAACAATGTAGAAAAGCCTAAGATAGGAGAAAAAATCAAGAACATTCTACATAGGTAAAAATCTAAAACATTATATACAAGTTCTAGTTAGAATGTTCTAGAATAATCATTAAGTGAGATGTGGTCTATAAATACCTATGTACTCTACCATTTTATGTATGACAATAAGTAAGAAAACATATAACACACCACTCACAACTACATAACATACTACTTCCAAATACTACTTCCACATTCTACTAACTCCATAATTTTCTTCATCCCATCAACTATTCCTTTCACAACCTCAAAGCACTATCAATCTGCAACAAAAAATTAAAATAAAATTTAATAGAAGATTCATATGAGACTTAAGAACAATTAATACAACAATATTTCAAGCATTATATCGAAATGATTGACTTAGTAGAGAATAAGAAACCCAACTCCACATCTTTTGTAGCGAAACACGGTTCAACGGCAGGTGGTGTAGTGGAACGATGGTGCAACGACGTGGTGATGTAGTGGAACAACGATGCAGCTGATGTGGTATTTCTTTATGAAATGGAGATAATTCCTTCTAACAATGATTGTCTTGTTCATCTTAATACTATAACATGTTCGAGTTAGGATACGACCACAGATGGAGACATTGCTAGTGAATGGGCACTTGTTGTCAACATAAGTTCATGTACTTAAAATTTAGAACAAATTATAAATCAAAAAAAAAAATTGGAACAAATTTAGAATTTTATTTAGATACACAAATGTATATTTTGCTTCTTATACAAAATATATTTTAAGCCATGTTATCATTCTACCACACAAGTTTGAATTTAGAATGCCTTTCTTAGCCAAGAAGGGGGTTGAATTGGCTAAGTATTTAAAAAATACGCAAAATTAAATCTTGTAAAAAGTCCTTTCTGTTTGAATTCAATTGACCAAAAAATCAAAGGTTCATAGTTGTAAGACCACACATTTTAGTCGATTGAAAAACGGAAACAACAAACTAATTTGTTCATGTAGTATGATTTAAGAGATTGAAATATTAATCCAACCAACTAATATTCTGGGAAATTCTGCAGAAAGATATTGTTCCAATCAATATACCAAACTTAGTTGTACCACCAAATTACGTTAAAGTACATGAACACCATACAAAGATTGATTTAATGAGTTTTCTTGAGATTTAAAAGAGGAACAAGATAAAAGAAAGTGGCTCACACACTAATTTTTATACTGGTTCACTCAATATATGAGCTACATCCAGTTTATCAATGTAACACCCCAATTTTGGGATATCACGGAACGTTCGAAAATTTTTGCGTTTAGCGAAAAAGGAATAAACATTGAAAATGTACTTAATAAAAACTTTTAATTTAATTTAAATTACATAGTTCAACATGTCCCTTTGTCAAAAAGATTCAAATAACAATTACGAACAAAAGAAAATTACATATACTTTAGTATCTGATTTAAAACAACTAAATAATTATAAAAACTTCCGAGTTTACCCCAGCCTCTCGTCGATCTACTCCATGCCAAAAGCATTTGCATTATCATCTGCTCCCGTATAACACACACGTTATACTATCATCGCACATACAACAAACATACAAACAAACAAATAGGGGTAAGCTAACCATAAACAATGATATATATGTAAAAGAAATTCGTAAATAAAACATGTCTAATAATACTTAATATCACATTCAAGTAGCACTTAATCAAAATCCAATCAATCATGCCAAGCCAAACATAGCATCACATTCATCTAAAATCTTCAAATATAGTGATCATAATCAACTTTGGTTTTCCGCGACCTCTCACCTGACAACAACATCTAGTTTCCTATAGCAGATGGTTCGATGTGTCCCGCTTAATGCAGCCAGACTGTCTCCCTTATCCCTCAAGGAATTATGAGTAAAAACGTCGATGCATCGCACATCGGACACTATACTCGCAACGAGCCGAAAATAAGGTGAAAACATCTTTCCCCTCCCCACTGCTTCACACAGGCGAGAGGGTACAACACTCGAACCAATCCTCTACCACTGCTTCACACAGGCGAAGAGGACCCCTTTCCACTGCTTCACACAGGCGAAAGAGTCTTCATTGGGCTCCTAGGTACGAAAAACCTCACACAACACTTAATTCCACCAAGAGTTCTCAACAAGACAAAACACTCCCAATATTTAACACATGAGAATTACATATTGCCAACGAAATACTCACCACCGCATCATGCATGGGAAATAAAGTTCCATAACATAAACCCATCAACTTATCAAATAACACATTTATACAACGAACCCAACAAATGACATTCATTCTAACACAGGCATAGCATCGCACACAAGTAACTATCCTCAAACGACCATTTTAACTCCATAACCATGCAACCCATGAAAACAGACGTAATTCAAATCAAGCAAAGTCACACTAATAAGTATAGATAACCAAGTAACGCTAACATATAAATAAACATTAGTTTATAAGCATATGTGTTCCCTTATAAAGCGTATAAACATGTGATATAACCAAACCAAGAGAGCAACAAACATGCCCCACCAACTCCTACAACTTCTCGCATGTACTATCACTTTGCTAAAATGCCAAAGCTGCAGTCAAAGAACCTCATGTGAATAATTGCAAAACCCTTTCATGATGCTACCACTCACTTTCGTAAACCACAAAAATATACCCATGCATACGTGAAAGTGTAAGCAAAGTAAGAAAGAGAAAATTAACATCCATGTGTGTAGTGGTTATAAAGAAAGAAAGAGAAAGAAAGCAAATTGAACATGCATCTGACCAATTCATGTTTCGTTTCCACCACTGCACCAACATATACAACAAATATTTACACCTGGACCCCACCCTTCACCAACCAAACATGCTAAAATTTGAGAACAAGGAAAACTATTACACCACTTTTACGTGAAAGAGGTAAGAAAAGGAAGAAAGAGAAATAAACTTTGTACTCATAACATGAAAGCACCCCAAAACTTTAAAGGAAAAGGACAAAACGTATGGACCCACCCATGAAATATTGAATCCCACATCCTACACTTGGAAAACAAAACAATGGTTAAACCTGCACCTTTAATTTTTTTCACTCACTCACACTCAAACCACACTTAATACTCTCACACTTAATACTCACCGCTTGCTTCACTCTCTCGCAACATTTTCTCACTACAACCTCACTGCACCACACCTCACCAAATCCTCACTAAAATCTAACATGCACACTCTCTCTATTACACACCCAACCTCGCGGTTTTACTCCAACCACTAGCATGATTCATGCCAAATAACAACCCTGCAACAATGGAAACCACAACTGCGCATGCAAGATGAAATAAAACTATTAACTAAACACTAAATGATACTAAACACAAGACAAAACATTTACGTGAAAGAAGAATAATGGACCTGCACCCAACGAAAAGAGAAACCCACTTTTATGTGCTCACTATACGAGAAAAATAAAAGCAAATCTGTGTGTGTGCCACCCGTATTCATTGTTTGATTCTCCAGCATTTACGGAAAGAGGCTAAGCCAAAAGAAGAAAGGGGAAATTGACCCAGGACCTGTGAACCCATAAACTCTGCTACGTGAATGCCGTTATCTTAGTGGCCACAATTCCATGAGAAAAACTCATGCAACTTTATATAAGGGAATCATACCATGCTACGCATTACATAGTCTGCACCAAAATTTCCAACAATAAATCTCAAAAACACTCCATTCAGAAAGCCATCACAGAGCGCTTGCAGCACGCACGTAACCCGTCTAAACCAGGGCAAGCACGAAACAACAATGGTATAGGTTTATGAATCAGAAAATAAAACACCACACCACCATACACGAATGAATCACTAGATACCAGCAGAACAATGCGCAACAGCAGACCATGAAACCATGCACCAATCAACACAGAATAAAGAGAAGAAATAAGGTAAAGCTTCCCCTACACTACACATCCATGCTTTTCAAGTTTCATTCATCAAGCAAACAACAAGAAAACAATAGAAGAAAGCAAGGTTGGCTTCCCTTACCTCGTGTAGCAATCCTTCTAGGACTTACACTTTTCGCAGTCTCTTCCTTTCCTCCCGTTTTTCCAACTCTCTAAAGAACCCTAACGTTTAACCTAAAATCCTTATTTTATTCTCAAATGGTTGGTTAAGATTTTATAAAATAAAAGTCTCACTCTTTTATTATCTTCATGTAACATCAACAAATTTTTAAAAATAAAAACAGAATGTTGCATGGAGTTTTGTTTTTATTTGTGGCAGCAAAGAAATAAAAAGAAGAAAAGAAGCAAATAGAATTTGAAACCATGCTACTGCATCACGTACTGGAAACGGAATTGAGGAGAGAGAAAATAAATTTAAGAATTTCGTGGGCCCACTGCTTTAAGGAGTGGGAAAAATAAACTTAGCATTACACATTATGGGACGGTAGGGTTCGAACTCGCGCACGAATAAATTTCTCATTATATAATATGCACGAATAAATTATAAACACATATTTTACATCCGCCATAATTGAAAACTAAAACAGCCAGTATCGAACCCAAGTACCTGCATGCTCATATTCAATTTCCAACCAAGAAACCATATACTTTTTCATCTTATAATGCGCAAACTTAATTATATAGATATATTCTCAACATTACATATAATATTAATCAAGCCATTAATTTTTCTCATGTGTCCCCCTTTACTTTAATTTTTCCCGGGTTTTACAATCAGGATAACCTAAGCCTGATTATCGTACTTGGGATCACGACGGGACAGCGAACAAAAAAACAAACGGGTTTAAAAGGAGATTTGAAGTCGCCACCATAGTTATTTCTAGAAAACTATGAAAAACCATAAAAATAAAGCAAGTATGCGAAAAATCATGTTTTTGGATCCGAGAGTCGATTACGCATAGGGAAGGTGTTAGCATCCTACAACGCCCGCCCAAAGGCGGTACCCTTATTTAAACAAGCAAAGTTGATGCGGTTTTCAAAACATTAATTTTCCTAAAAAATAATGAGACAAATAATATTAAAATGAAAAAAAAAATATGTTTTTGATTTTTGGGCTCGACAAGGGTTGACCTTGGTCCTACGTATTCTCATTTAAAGTGAGAAATCAGGGTTACTAGTTCTTTAAGAGATATTTAGAAAACTACTTTGAAAATGAATTTGGATTTTGTAAAGGTGAACCTGACAAGGACTGACCTTGCTCCTACGTATCTCACAGTGGAGAATCAACGATCACGTAGTTCTATAAAGAAGGTATTGTTTGAAAATGTCTTTTTATATTTTGAGAAATATATATATATATATATATATATATATATATATATATATTATATTTGAAGATTATTTGAAAATAAGTGTCATGCTACGCGAACGACCAGACACACACTAGAAGTGAAATAAAATTATTTTTGGTATTTTTTTGAATTTCCTATTTTTGTAATTTTTTATGATTTTTAAAGCATTTTGCGGTTTTTAGAAATTTAAAAAAAAGGTGGAAAAGAAGGATAAAAGTGGAAAACACAAACATGAGGGGGCATAAGTAATGTGTGAGGTGCATGAAGTAAATGAGGTGTGTTTTTTAAAAGGTGGGGGGTGCAGCGAGTAAAAGCTGAAAGTAAAGTGAACCTAGAAGGAGGGGTGTGAACTGTGAAAAGTAAGGTGTTGTCAACAAATGGGGACTAATGACATAAGGAGTGCAAAGCATAAACAACAAGGGTGCAATGAGTAAACATAAACAAATATATCATAACACAAGAGGTGCAAGCCTAGTAAACATACAGGTACACACAAAATAATAATAAAACAGGCCCAAACAAACAACATACATAGAGGTGTAGAGTTATCAGAATAGGGAGGTGTATAAGGTGAAAACAGGGGTGCACAAAGGAGACAGACCTAATACACATAAGGGTGAGAATATTAAAAGTGGTGATGCAGAAAGTTAATGAGACCAGATTTAAAACCAACCCCAAAATAACTCTCATAATATGAAAACCCTAAATATGGTTTCTTCCTCATCTACGTTGCACGACACCAACCCCCATCTACCCATGGTCGGCCTGTGCCAATGTTGACGACGCCAGCCATCGTTGACGGTCGCAACGCTCCCATCATTGTTTCTCATTCTTTCTTCCCTGCGTGCACGCTTATTCAATGGCATCTTGCCTTCCAAACACGAGCCACTCCCTCCAACCCCAAGGTGACGACATCGTAAGCTTCCCGGTCCGTCAGAACCACCAATGACGACACCAAACGCTACCAGAAGCATCACCAGCCTCTGCGACACTCCAAACATCCCAATTTCTTCTTTCGCGAGACACACAAAGTCTGGAATTTGTGCTGCCGAGCTTTATTGTCGAGCCCCCAATTGTTTTGATTTTGGGAGTTTGGATTGTTGGGTTTTTGTTCTTGTGGTTGGGTGTGATGGTAGTGGAGGGTGTTAAGGAAAGAAATTATGGTTCTGAAATTGAATATGTCGTTTGGTGATGGATGTCCGTTAATGGCAGTTTTGGTGCAAGTTCGTGATGAAAGTGATAATGGGGGATTTGTGTTGTGTGTGGCAAGAATTGAAGGCAAGTGTGGGAGCGTAAATATGATGAGTTGATGTGTTGGGCTGATAGATGTCCGTTAATGGAAGTTTTGGTACAGGTTCGTGATGAAAGTGATAATGGGGGATTTGTGTTGTGTGTGGCAAGAATTGAAGACAAGTGTGGGTGCGTGAATCTGGTGAGTTGATGTGTTAGGCTGGAAAACGTTGTAGTGTAGGGAGTCAAGGGTGACGAGGACAAGCAATCTTGTGAGTGCCCCAGAGGTGTATAGAATACGAAGAGTGTGTGATTTTTTTTGCGTAATTGTTTCCCTACGGGAATGTGAGTAACATGTGATGATGATGGAAACTCTTTTGGTGCTTTGTTTTTTATTGTCCAGGTAGAAGATACGAGTGATAGGGCGACAAGCACGATCATAAGTGTAGTGGGTATAAACAATATATGAACAACAGGATGAACGATGCTTAACTCAAGACAAACCCCATACATTCATTCCACTCATATATTCATAAGCACTAATATTAAGTAATGTAGCAGAAGTTAAGAAGTTAAGGGCTCTTACCTTGGATAAAACTTAATGCAATAACAACTTCTTTCTTTTCCAGTCACGACACACTTCTTTCTCCTCTTTTGTTTACGAAATCTCCCCCTCTATTATGTCTCACTCTCTCTTCTCCTCCATAAAATATTTTTCTTTTCTTATGAATCTTCCCGCTTTTATTTTGTAGTTCTCTCCTTTTTTCTGTTCTCTTTTTCTCTACCCCTTCCAACAAAAAAAGAAATAAACTAATGATAATAATAATGATAAAATAAGATAAACATAGATATTTATTATTTCTAAACCTAAAACATACTTTTTTTACCTTTTTTTTGATTATTTATTAATTTTTCCCAATTGAACTTTAATTAATTTGTTTCTATTATTATTTTTATCATTGTTACCTAGACGAAATTAGGTGTTGACACTGATCATGCACTATATCCAAATAATTACAAAAATCTCTCAAAGATTACACTTTTGAATAAAGAAAAAACATCAAAATTCTTAAATCCCACAAGACCTTAACCCATACACTTCAAGATCCCACTTGAAGACTTGAAATCACACAACCAAACACAAAGAAGCATAAGAACAACCAAACCTTGGTGGTGGCTCTCCCTAGCCAACCAAAACACATTCTTCTAGATTCAAAACCAAGCAAAATTTGCTCCAAGATTCAAAGATCTTTCACTCACAAGCTGCACATTTTGTGATCCAGAGAGAAAGAGTTTTCCAAATATGTTTCACTGTTTTCGCGCTCAGAAATCTCAAGTCTACTTCCACTCTCTAAAAAACCAACTAATATAGCTTGTTCATAAGTGAATTTAATAGATTGATTTGTTTGTACAATTTGTTGATTTCGCTTATCTTAAGTGAAATCATTCGATTGTATAACAATTTAACTGATTGAATACATTCATACCAGAATTATATGTAACAAGCCTTTTAACATGTTAAAACCATTTTTAATAGCTTGAAAAGGACAAACACAAGATAAAAAAAATCTATACAATGTCATACAGTCTATGAATAGATTCCAATCTTTAAGCTTTGTGATTTTCATGTTAATTCAAAATTCAATAGACCTCAAGCTTCATTAACAATGTATCACTTCAATTCTTCATCAAGACAACATCAATCACACATAATCTCATGAACTTGCTTCATCAAATACATGAACTAAGGTCACTTGTACTAACAACAAAAACATCTGGATCATTTAATAGAGAAAATCAGGGCTACAGGCTTATACAATCTTATAAGAATGTTCATAGTAAATACTTTCAAAATAAAAATAATATTTCAAAATATCATCAATAGACACAAATTAATAACCAAGGGCTTGTTTGTGAATGAAGTTTTTGTAAGTGAATAAAACAAATCAAATTGAGGCATTCAGAAAGGAATGCGAGTTTTAACGAACTTCAAAAAAAATCTTGCATCAACACAATTATCTTGTGTAAAAAAAGAAAGAAGAAGAAGATAATGAGCAGTCAAAACAATAAATTGTAGATTAACATGTGATAAAACAAATGTTACTTTTTCAGTGGTATGAAAAAGAGATACCTTTGATGGCTTCCTTGTGAGTCTTAAATCCAAGTCCAAATGATTTCCAAAAGTGGTTTCCACTATTCCCTGGCGTCTTCCCCTTCTCAGTTTTCTTCGAGTTGTGAAAGCGAGCAAAACAAAAACAAAACAAAACAAAATCGATTCAACATCAAAATCATTATAAACAACAAAGTTAAGTGTTCTTTCAAGTTTATAACATACCAAAGGAACACGTTTGGTTGCTTCAAAAAATCCTTCTCATTTTGTAACAAAAAATTAAAACAAAAAGTCAACAGAAGATTCACAAGAGACCTATGAACAATTGATTTTACAGTATTTAAATCATTATATCTAAGTGATTGGCGTCGTAGAGAACAAAGAAACCCAACTCCACCTCTTTTGTAGCGGAACACGGTGCAGCAGCACGATGGTGGAGTGGAATGACGGTGCAAGAATGCAAGAATGCAATGGAATGATGGTGCCGCGACACAGGGTGCAACAAAACGACGATGCAATGATGTGGTGGTACAGTAGTGCGACGATGCAGCGAGCGATTGTGACAGTCTTCAGTGGTGAGCAATAATGACATTAGAGTTATGATATGGAAACTTAGGGTTTGGGATAAAGTAATCGTGTTTAAAATAAAGAAGGAATATAAGGATGGAAATAAATGAAAAGAATGAGAGGAAAAAAAGTAAACTAAAATTTATTATAGTTACTTGTTAACTAGGGTTTGAAACAAACCTAGAGTACTTTACTGGGTTTCAGCAATAAACCTTTGTAACTTAACAAAGGTTAAGAAAACCTCGGTTAGTTAAATCCATTATTGAGGTTATATTAAGCCCTAGTAAATAACCTCTATTAACTACTTTTTTTTGTAGTAATTTAGTTTCCATTTTATTTATAATGATTGAATAACGTCTTTAGTTAATTTGATGTTAACAGGTTCCAAAGATAATATTGTGTCACCCTCTTTGTTTTAATTCTAAGTTTTCTTTTTTGCTTTGTATTAGAGTTTATGACTTATTTTTACGAGATAAAAAATGGGTACGAGGCTAACAACAAAACTAATTTATGGAAGGAGAGAAAAACATGTAAGGCTTGTTGCATGAGAGATTAGTATTTTGTGTGTTATTGAAAACAAAAATGATATTTCGACAAAACCTTTTGACAAGATTTTGACAAATCTGACGTGCCAACTGAATTTTAAATTTTTTATTACAAAATGCTTTAATATGGCAACGCTTATACGTGCGAGGTTGATTTGTTTAGAAATTGAAAGAGAGAATTGGAGAGAGAAAGGGCGAAACAGAGAAGTGAAAGAGAGAGAGAGAGAGAGAGAAAGAAAGAGAAAACCAAGTGTTTCTCGTCGGACTAATAGAAGACAGAGAGCCACCCACTTGAAGTTCACATCGGCAAGCTTTTCGTAGTCCACACCGGAGGTCACTTACACTATTCCCATGAACTATCATTCATCAAGACCGTTGCATTCAGAGTTCGGTGTGAGTTTGCGGAGACTACGGCCACTTTCAGTCGTCGACGGCAAGGATTTCGTCATCCACAACGTTGCATTGTAAATTTGTTGTGCTTCCATTAGACATTTCCCTACCGTCTTCGATGATGATGAATTTTATTTTGTTTTCGTAAAGTTTTGGGCTTTTTGTGCAAAAAAGTTGGTTTTGAAGATTTTCATTTTTTATGGAAGTTTGGAAAATTGATTCGGTGGTGTTGTTGTGACTGTTTTGTGCATTTTTAGTGGCCATTGTTGTAGTTCGCTCTTATGTGTTCTAAAGTTATGGCTCTTTGCAAATTTTGAAGAAAGCACATTTGTGTATTTTTGTATTTGGGTGCTTGTGGTGTTGTTTCGATTTTTTTCATTTTCTATTTCAGTGCGATGTATGCAGTAACATTTGTGTTATTTTTTTGGCAGGAAGAACTACAACAGATAAGAGAACAATACATTTGGAATTGGATTCTAGATGTTGACAACATCCACAGGCATCACAAACATGACATCCTTCAATACTACGGCGTCTTTGTTAAAAGTTAGTTGTTATTAAAGTTCTTTGATGATATTGTAAAGCACTTCCAAGAGCAAAATTATGGATTGAACATGAATGAAATGAAATGCATGTAGTGGTCTCAATTAATTTGAGAAAAGTGTGATATTTTGGTAAAGTTATTTGTTTTGTTGACTAAAAACATATGGTAGATCCCCTGACTTTTTGTAATGGGTGCCCACATGAAAGACATAAGTGTTGTTGAAGTTCAGCTGAATATTAATTTGGAACTCTGTTGTTCATTTATATGTTGACAGTTTTTATATATCTACAACTGTAGTGCAGAAATTGCAACAATATTTCCCACATTTGAATGTTTGAGTCCCCACTTATTTAAGATTTGATGTAATTTATAATTTTGATGGACCAAAACAACCCATGTTAGTCAATATACAATGTTCAAGTTATGGAAATTGTATGATGTAGAATGTGTGTAAGTGAATGCATTGTGTGATCACAAAACCATATTGAATTTTTTTTTAAAAGATGCAATTGCAGTCCAAAATTTACAACACTAGTCCCTAGATAATACTTCTTAACTCCCCACTTATTGATGAGTTGAGCATTTTGACAACTTTCAAGCAACAAAAGCACAAACTATGGTGAATATGTAGTGTTCCGTTTATTGAAATTGTATGAAGGACAATGTGTGTTATGATATTTTAATTTTTTAAACATTTGCAAGAGCAATTAGAAATTTGCAACACTGCTCCCCACATATCAATAGGTGACTCCCCACTTACGGATTGAGTTGATGATTTTGACAATTGTCAAGTAAGACAAGCACTGACGTTAGTAAATAGAAATTGGATGATGAAAAATTTCTTAAAGTGGATGAATTGTGTGATCCCAATACCAAATTTAACTTAATTTTAAAAAAATTTGCAACCTTAGAACATAATGTCCAACTTAACTCTCCACATATTAATGTTTAACTCCCCACTTACGTTTGACATGAGTATTTTAGCAGTTGCCATGTAAGACAACCACCCACCCACTTAAGTGAATGGAGAATGGATGATGGAAAATTTGTTTAAGTGGGTGAATTGTGTGATCCCAATACGATATTTAACCTCTACAACCTTGAAACATAATGTCCAACTTAACTCCCCACATTTTAATGCTTGACTCCCCACTTACGTATGACATGAGTATTTTGGCAATTGTCAAGTAAGAAAGCATCCACGTTAATGAATGGAAATTGGATGATAGAAAATTTGTTTAAGTGGGTGAATTGTGTGATCTCAATACAATATTTAACCTAGTTTTAAAAAAATCTGCAACCTCAAAACATAATGTCCAACTTAACTCCCCACATTTTAATGCTTGACTCCCCACTTACGTATGACATGAGTATTTTTGCAATTGTCTAGTAAGCAAGCACCCACGTTAGTGAATAGAAATTGGATGATGAAAAATTTGTTTAAATGGGTGAATTATGTGATCCCAATATGATATTTAATTTAGTTTTAAAAAAATATGGAACCTGGAAACATAATGTCCAACTTAACTCTCCACATATTAATTCTTGACTCCCCACTTAAGTATGCTTTGAATATTTTGTCAATTGTCAAGTAAGAAGGTACCAACGTCAGTCAATGGAAATTGGAAGATGGAAAATTTGTTTAAGTGGGTGAATTATGTGATCCCAATACGATATTTAAAATATTTTTAAAAATATTTATAACTTGGATACATAATGTTCAACTCAACTCCCCACATATTAAATCCTGACTCCCAGTTACGTATGACTTGAGTATTTTGTCAATTATTAAGTAAGAAAGCACCCACGTCAGTCGATGAAGATTGGATGATGGAAAATTTGTTTAAGTGGGTGAATTGTGTGATCCTAATACGATATTTAAACTAGTTTTCTAAATATCTGCATCCGGGAAACATAATGTTCAAATTAACTCCCCATGTATTAATTCATGACTCCCCTCTTTAGTATGACTTGAGTATTTTGTCAATTGTCAAGTAAGAAAGCACCCATGTTAGTGAATGGAGATTGGCTGATGGAAAATTTATTTAAGTGGGTAAATTGTGAGATCCTAATACGATATTTAAATTATTTTTAAAAATATCTGCAACTGGGAAACATAATGTTCAACTTAACTCCCCACATAGTAATTCCCTACTCCCAGTTACGTACAAGTGGAGTATTTTGTCAATTGTCAAGTAATAAAGCACCCACGTCAGTCAATGGAAATTGGAAAATGGAAAATTTGTTTAAGTGAGTGAATAATGTGAACCTAATACCATATTGAAATTTGTTTTAAAAAATCTGCAACATCGAAACATAATATCCAACTTCATTCCCCATATATTAATGTTTGACTCCCCACTTACGGATGACATGCAGATTTTGATAATTTCAAACATTCAACAAAGACCAAGGGTCAATATTTAGTGTTTTGGTCATGCATTTTGGTAGATAAAAAATTTGTGATAGTTACTGCATTGCTTAATGAAAAATGAATTTTGTACCTTTTTTAATATCTGCGACCCCGGAACATAATTTCCAACTTCACTTCCCACATATTAATGGTTCACTCCCCACTTATGAATGACTTGGGGATTTTGATAATTTTATAAAACCACAAATATCCACCATGGTCAATATTCAATGTTTTAGTGACTGCATGGTGTCATCAAATTACCGCAATTATATTTCTTTACAACCTACAAGTGTAGTCAACATTTTCTACCAGTACTTCCCACATGTTAATGCTTTACTCTCCAAATATGGAAGATTTGACGACTTGAACAATTTGAAAGAGCCACAAACACCCACGATGGTGAATATTCAGTGTTTATTAAATGGACATTGAATGATGCAAAATTTGTGTAAGTGACTACATTATGTTATCACATCCATATTTCAGTTCTTGTAAATTCTACAACTTTGCTCCACAATTTGTAACTTGATTGCCCATATATGAGGTATTTACTCCCCACTTACATATGACATGACAAATATAACAATTTGAAACTGCCACAGACACCTAGTTTACTCAACAACCAATTTAAGACACCTTCTTCTCCTTAGTGCAATCAACATTAACCACAAATCAATAAACTTTACACACACATGCCAACGAAATCAAACTCCCCCAAATGAGTCAAACTTTCAAAATGAAATGAAATCATTCAAAACCCATTCCAATCCATTGTACCACCGAAATATGTAACCTTTGGGATAAATAAATGAAATGATGCAACCTTTATGTTCAATGTAATGAAAAACAAACTTAAGCTTGCTCAACTTTTCGGTACTCTGTTATAAAACATTTTTTAATAAAATAAGGGTTTTAGAGGGAGGAACACCTTTCGACGAAGATGTAAGGGGGTAAGAGTTATAATGGGCTCATAGAAGGGTTTAATTGTACGGTGGGTACGATGAAATGGTTGTCGTCGTCGAAGACTTCTAGTACCTGCTGTCTCCGGTAACCCACCCACACGACTGCAATGCGTCGAACTTTCCACCACTAGTCTGCAGTGCTTCACTTCTCTCACTCTCTTGTTGTCTGCAATGGTTGTTCCTCTCTTCTTCCTTTGCAGCACTCGTTCTCTCTCCGTCTATGTCTCCACCACTCCTCCGAACTCTCTCTGTATTTCGCTCTTTCTATCTTTCACTTTGTGCCCGCACTACTCCAAACATTTACTGTCTTTCGCTCTCTCTTTGTCTCCTATTACTCCGACGAGAATGTGGATGCACTTCATTTTCTCTCTCTCTCACCATCTCCGCCAGTTCCAATTTGCTCTTTGTCTTTCACCCTTTCTCTCTCCAATTCACTTTCCTTCTTCTATTTGCAAATAAATCAACCCCACACGTGTAAGCGTTGCCATATTAAAGCATTTTGTAATAAAAATTTTAAAATTCAGTTGCCACGTCAGATTTGACAAAATCTTGTCAAACAGTTTTGTCAAAATATCATTTTCGTATTGAAAAACCTTATACAACTACTATTTATATACATCAGATAAGAAAAAAAAATAGGAAATAATAAGCAACTCTAATAGCCTCCATCAAGTTGGAGTATGAATGTTCATCGTACCAAGCTTGGATACACAACTCTTGAAGCTTCCGGTTTGAGGGGTTTAGTGAAAGCATCAACTATTTGTTTGGTAGTCTTAATAGGTAAAAGATGGAACATACCAACTTTGAGTTTTTCACGTAGTGTGTGACAATCCAGGTCTATGTGCTCGGTTTTTTCATGGAAGCTTTGTGCTATATGTCTTGTAGCCTGGTTGTCTCAAAAGAGAGTTGATGGAAATCTTCCATAAGGTACGTGAGCGATTGCAACTCACAAGTAGTGGTTGCTAGTGCTTTGTATTATGCCTCAGATGATGGGATGGATACAATGCTTTGCCTTTTTGTCTTCCATGAAACAAGAGAGGTTCTGATGAAGATACAATAACACGTGGGGAATCTGCGAGTTTAAGGTCATGTTGCCCAGTCTGAGTCGCTAAAAGCCTTGAGGCTTATGTCGTTGTCAGAAGAAAAGAAGATTCCTAAGGATTGAGCAACCTTGAGGTAGTGCAAGATTCTCTGAACAGCTTTGCGATGACGTTTAATGGGATTATGTAGAAAGTGGCTTAGGAAGTTGACGGCATGAGTTATGTTGGGCCTTGTGTTTGTAAGATAGATGAGTTTCCCTATCATTCTCATGTAGCTTTCAACCTTTTATAAGCATAAGTCACCTTCAACCAAGGTTCTAATGTTTTTAACCATGGGAGTAGGACATGGTTTAGAGGTTGCCATGCATGTGTCTACAAGATCTAATGTATACTTTCTTTAACAAATATGTATTCCTCCCTTGGTTCTAGCTATGTCCAATGCGAGGAAGAATTTTGCTTGTCCAAGGTCCTTGATTTTGAAAGCTTCGTGGAGGGAGTTCTTTACATGGTTAATGTCTTCCATTTTATCTCGCATGAGAAGAATGTCATCTACGTACACAAGTAAAGCTAGAAAGGAAATCTCAGTTTTCTTAATGAAAAGTGCATGGTCAGAATTTGTTTGAGTAAATCCAAATTTGTGAAGACGTGAGTTAAGTTTATCAAATCATTGTTTATTAGCTTACTTTAGGCCATACAAGAAATTCTTAAGTGACAAACCTGATTGGGCTTTGTAGACGTTAATCCTTGAGGCAAAGTCATGTAAACTTCCTTGTCCAATCTCCATGCAAAAATGCATTATTTACATCCGATTGTTCTAGATGTCATCCCTTTGTTGTACTTAAAGCCAGGACTACTAGTATCTTAGTGAGTTTTGCTATAGGTGAGTATGTTTCTAGGTAGTCAACTCCCTATTGCTATGTGTAACCTTTTGCCATAAGCCTTGCCTTGTGTAAGTGTCTCCATTTGTCATGTATTTGAGTTTGTAGACCCATTTGCATCTGATGGGTCACTTGTTTGGATAAAGATTAGCGATTACCCATGTATTGTTTTTTTCAAGTACTTTGATCCATGGTTTTGTTTCACCCGGGTTGTGAATACACAAAGGAGTTTATTTGTTGTCATATTGTGAATATTGTTCATTAGTGGCAGACCATAATTGATAATTGTGAATACATAATAAAGGAGTTTATTAAAATTATTATCAAATATATTAAAAAAAATTATTTTACCTTTCTCATCTTATATATTTACCTCCCTAATTATAATTTTATTCTCCTAATTTTTTACTTTAATTTTAAAAAGTTATTGAATTGAAATCTAAATAATATTTAAGTCTCCCAATTACTTAGCATGTTAAGTTCGCCAAAATCCGCTGCTAATTATGTTGATGCTGCATAACATTGCATGCGTGAATGACGTTGTTATGTTATTAATATGTTATTAATCTCTATTTGCCACATATTTTAGAGTGAGCTGGCTGAAAGACCATTTAACCGATCGTTCTCAAAGATGTATTCTAAGGTATAGGTGTGTTTGTTTATATTTAAAAAAAATTAATAAAGTAATTATATACAATTTTTAATATGGTTAGGCAAATATATTTAAAAATTTATAAGCAGAAAAAAAAATCTGTTCTTTTCAGAAATAGCTTAAAGTCTTTTTTTTTAGGTGAATACATTAAGGAAATAAGAAAATATTTTTAATCAAAGGATACTTTTTACGGTAAACAAACTTATATTAATTTTGCATTTTTATAAAATTTACCAAAATATAAACTAATTTTTAACGTTACTTTTAGAAAATGATAAAAACAATAAAGATTTGTGATTTAAAAGTAAAAGAAGTAAAAGGCCAGTACAGCTGTCACGTAAAAGCTTGCCTAACATTGGTAGGTGGCATGAAAGCGACATAAGTGCAAGATGTAAATTGCATGAAACAAAACGTGGGAAAAGTTAGACGCTATGCGGATACTCGGCCTAGGAGAATTTATCTAAGCCGATTTATTTTCTTGAATAATATTATGCCACAAAGGTGATTGAATATATACCCAAGGTATATAAAGAATATTTAGTGATATTTATATTAGTTCTATATTTGTAATGGTTAGAGAATTGTTATAGAATTTTTAGAGTTATTTTTATTTATAAAAAAGTTCGAATATCTAAGTTAAAAAGAAAAAAAATAATAAAAGGAGATATTAATTTAATTTTTAAATTCTTTTTCCTTTACTCTAAATTTTTGTACAAATTAATTAATTATATTTTTGTATTATCACTAATAACATGATATTCTCTAATTTTAAATTTTATATTATGAAATACTGAAACTCTTGGAATACCACCGTCAAAAAATTATATAAAAGAAGCATGTTCTTGAAAAAAAAAAATCAAAGTGAAAAAGATGTTCAAAAATACTTGAACATCTAACAACAAAATTTAAACTAATGTTCAAGTTCTTTTATTTTAAAGAAAAAATTATTACTTTTGGGCTATAAATATGAATTTTGTTTTTCATTTTTGGATGTATTAAATGTTTACTATAGTTGCAAACACATCGGTGCTCTACTACAAAAATCAAACATTACCGAAATTCATTTTTCATCGATAAATGCAAAAATCTGTTGGTGATGATAACATTTTAGCATTTTTTTTGACAAATTTCTGATCGTAAATATTATACAGACTTCAAAGTCAATTTGAATGTCTCTTTACCACTCACAAAATACAATACATGCATAAACATTTTAAACCACAAACAAACTTGCCCATTTCAGAGATAGAATACAAAAAATTTAATAATGAACATTCAAGCTTATCTCACATTAAATGTATCATATGTAAACATAAATTCAAACAATACCAGACTCAATCAACTTTATCAAACATATTTCTCGGTATTAATATGCAGTGACGGATTTTGACTAATAATGTTGGAAAGTGTCGGAATAATATTCTCAAAATTTAAAATTTATATATTTAATTATTGTCACTAAAACAATAAAAATGAATAAATAATTTAGTATAATTCTAATTGAACAATATGATCATTTGTATCATGATTCAAGATACATAAAGATAAGATATTGAATTTGTATTGTTTTTATCTTCACCAATAGCTTTCTTTTTATCACTTTTAAGAAATAAATATATTCTTTTATTCTTCATCAATATATCTATTTCTTTTTTAAGTTTAAGATTAAAAAATAATTTATCATAATTTAATTAAAAAATAAAAATTGAGAGTCACTAAAAGAAAAAATCGATGACAATAAAGTTCCAATTTAAAGATGGTTATGAAAAAAATACATAGTACAATCCTTTTTCTCTTGTAATCATAAAAAAAAATACAAGACCCATGTGATAAAAAATAATGTTAACTATTAAACAAATATTTCACTATCAAAAGATACGAGAGAGTTGTCTTTTTTCCTTCACAAATGAAAGAGAACAAATGAGAAATGAAAACAAAAAGAATAAGTTTATATTTAATTTTTTTTTTCAAACAAAAAGAAAACATGTGAGAATATGGGATCAGTATAATTTATGGAAAACTTAAAAATACAATATAAAAGAAAATAAGAAAGATATGTAATTTAACTTCTATCGGGTTTCAATATATGTTACATATAATTTAAAAAATTGAAAAAATTAAAACTAATTAATGTATATATATATATATATATATATATAATATAATATAATATAATATAAAAAAATTAAAAATTGTTTGGGGGGGGGGGGGGCATGGCCACCCCTACCCCAATGATACTCTACCACTATTAATATGCAAACTAAAATAATCCTCAATATTAGAAGTGTCATATAAATCCTAATAATATACATTATAATCAGAGTTAATGTGTTCTTGCTTAGGGTTTTGTGGCTCTGCTACTAGGTTGGGCTGGACTAGACTAAATTGGGCTGGACTGAACTAGGTTGGACTAAACTAGGTTGGACTGATCTTGTTGAAGGGCTTGGTGGTTAGGAGGCAGCAATGTCAAGACTAGATTATGTAAGGATTGAAATTGGTCTTTCAATTCCTCATCAGCCTGATCACATGATTATAGTCGTTGTTTGAGGTACATAACATCCTCAACACTATAAGTGAAAGAAGATTGTTAGTGCTTCAGGCTACTACTTCCATCTTTGTTTAAAGCAAGTTTTCTTGCCCCATATATTCTTTGTACCTAGGAAAAATAATTATATTTTTAAGAGTGATAATTGGATGTGAGTATTATTTAAATTAATAAATAATGAGACAAAAGTGGAATGTAGTATAATTGGTTAGAACTTTGTCATGGGTTGGTGGTTAAGTGTTCAATTCTTAACTTTTGTATTTTGAGTATTCATACTTTAAATATTGTTTTTATAATTTATTTGGGATTGTTTATGTGTGTCTTTGGTGTTACTTATATTTTATGGTGAGACGATGATAATAGGTAAATTTGGGTTAGGCAAAATTTCCATCTTTTAGGTTGTTCATGTTGGCATGATAAATTTACTTAGTGGTTAAATAGGAATTTTCTTATTCCTATATATGATGAGAAGTTCATGGCTTTGGGGCATAATGATGTGAAGGATAATTTAATTGTTATTATGAAATATTTTTGGTTGCTTTGGAGAAGTGTTATTTGGACAGCAAAGAATTCTGTTGAGATATTATGTGTGGCGAAAATTACTTATGGGAGGTAAGCTGGTTGATTTATTTTTTTGTTCATGTTCATGTGCAAAGATGGTTGTGATATGGATTCTTGGTATTTGATAAAAGTAGTATAAATTGTTGCTTTAAGATTGAATTGATGTTGTAAATATGATAATGAAATTATTGGTAGTAAAATTGTGTGTTCAAGTTATAAATGCAGTTTTCTTCGGTGCATTTTGAGTATGGACAGTTGAATGCTATGGTTCAATATGGGTATAGGTTGTGAAAGACCTTGGTAAGTTTTATTAATAGGCACAAAGTATGCATGTATAATATTGTTCATGTGGTTTGAAAAATTGATACAAGATATGTATGTTTAAGCATGAGGTTGTTAATATAAGAGTTTTTGTGATGTGTATATGATTTCGGGTAAATAGAAATTATATGGGATGGTTGGTAGTTCATTTTTTTGCATGTTTTGGATGTTTGTTATGTTGAATAGGTACTTTATCCATAAATTTTGATGTTTTCACGTGGTTTTTCATATTCTAACGAGTGTGTATTTTTGTAATCTATGTAGTTTTGGTAAAATTGAGATTCTTGATTCGTTAACCGTTGGATTGAGCTAAAATTTTGACAATTGTTTAGTAACATGTTGTTCTTCAGTTTGATCGTTGTGATACTCCTTTGGAGCTCTATATTTTAATAAATGTGTCGCAAACTATTGCATGACATTTTATTTCATATTTCGGCGAGTGTGTATTTTTCTGGTCTGCGTAGTTTTATCAAAATTAAGTTTCCCAATTCATTAATCGTAGATTGAGATAAAATTTTGACAATTGATTAGTAGCATGTTGTTCTTCAATTTGATCGTTGTGATTTTTGTTTAAAGGTCTGTAGTTGGAGATATTTGTCACGCATAACTGTTATTTTTGTTTTCTTGTATTATATTGATACTTTTGTTGTGATAAATTGTGATAGGTCCCTATTTCCAGTATGCTAGATACTTGGACATGATGAATTGATGTATGGTTGATTATGTGATATGATATGATATCATATCATATGTTTGTGTGTACATGTGAGGGGATAGTATGAATTCTCTGATAACCAGGGTTGCTCCTTTACCCAGAAGGCTTTGTTGAGTTAAGATAAAATAGTTTCTTTCAGCAATAAGTCTTTGGTATGATCTTAGCAAGAGTGCTCTTACCCAAGGTTGTGTTGAGCGGGTAGATTTATTGCTTGTAAGTCTATGGAAAGCAAGGGAAAGGCCATTTCCAAGAGGCATTGTTGCACATGAAAGCAAAGGAAAAACCCTTTCCTTTTGGACTTTTACATGAACGTTCTAAATTCTTGTATGAGTAGAAAAGACAAGGGTTATTTATTTTTGAATATGCCAAAATTTGAAGAATACATTGTGCATGTCAAAGAAAAAATACAAATATGATGAAAATGTTGAATTATCAATTTATCATTCAATTTCCTGAAGTATTTGCTTAATTTTGTGAACTTGTTAAAGTTTCCCAAGTGGGTCGTCCCCCGATCCCATGGGCTAGAACTTATGTAGATCGGGCCAAAGTTTTCAACCCGCACTTTTAATGCGGGGCGGGCCTAAACAGGCTGGGTTAGCCCATATTGCCATCCTAGAATTCAATCGGTGATTAGTTAATGTCGCACATATCTTCATAAGTGGCCCTAGGGTGAAATCCTGAACATCGTCTAATTGTTGGTGTTGACATGTGAAGTCTGGGTGATGTGTCTCATGAAGATATGGTGAAGCTTTGTTGAACTAACTTGAAGCCATTGCTTTGGAATCATGCTATATTGATGAAGTTGGACAAGCCATTGATACACTTGCTTTGGTTAAATCATTAGGAAGGAATGCTTGTTGTTTGTAATTCACTTTGTAGACCTTGTAGCATTAGTTTGATATTTTTGGTCTTTATTGTGTTTCTTAATCTGTTGAAATATTTTTCAACAGGTTAAAATGTGTCTTTTAATTTGTTCAATAAATTTTCAACACGTTAAAATGTTAGCTACAACAGTCTTAAACTGTGACTTATTCAATCACTTGATTTATTTTTTAATTGACTAATTTCACTTAAGTCAAGTGAAATCAACGGATTAATTTGGAAATCAACCTGTTTCGTAACAGTTTGACTATAAGTGTTGTGATTTTCGAACGAGAGGTAACAAAATTTTTTAGTGCGAAACTGTTTTGGAAACCAGTGAATTCTCTCTCTTTCGTGATCATTCAGATTGCAGCCACTAAAGATTGATCTTAGATCAATTCTTGGAGCTTTTAGCTTGTGTTTGAAGCTTGGAGAAGGTGTTTGTGGTAGGCAAGGTTGTGCTACCACTGAGGTTTGATCTTTCTCAGGCTTTGTGTGTGTCTGGTAGTTTTTCAGGTCTGCAAGAGGTTTTCTTGATGTGTTGTTGTGATTCTTGTGTGATTTAAGAGTCTTGTGTGTGTGTGTGTTTTGCTTATTTTGAAAGTGTAAGAGTGTAAACTTTGTAAATCTTTTGAAATAGCGCAAAGTTAAGCTTGGGTTGCCTAGACAAACTAGATGTAGCTTAGGTTTGAGTGCACCAGTATAATTAATTAGAATTTGTCTTGATTGTTCTTTTACAGCATTGAGCATGTTTGCATAATCAATTAGAACCTGTCTTGATTGTTCTTTTACATTGTTCTTGCTTCAAATCTCAAATATGCATTTCTACATTTTTCCCATTATTTCAGTCGACTATTTTTCCTATTTCAATCGATTGATTATACCAGTACAAAATCTGTTTAGTAAAATCAATCGACTAACTCTATTTTTGATCGATTGAAAGTATATTATCCAAGAGTTTTTGTATCCACACTTGGTGATCGAATTGATTCAATTCAAGATAGTTTTTAGCCTTTAAAGATTGCCTAAATTTTTAACTAGCCAATTCAACTCCCCCTTCTTGGCATTTCAACCATTTCAAAACTTACAGTTGACACTAGGTGAGGTAATCTACGAAGTCTTCTCAAACGACTGGCGACTAGTTGATGTTGTACATAACTTGCAAATCTTCTTTGAAGTAATCTCAACCAATCGACGAGTTGTCGATCGACTGTTGTAGTACGCTTTACATGAAGCCTAATCGACGGTCAACTGATCAACGATCGATTGACTGGCGGTCGACTGATTGACCAATCACACAGTACATCTTCGATTTGAGAAATAGAAGTGTATAAATTTGTATTCAAAAGGAAAAAAAATGTTGATGATAACTTGTGTGTAGGTCGTTTAAAACAAAATCAATTTTCTTTAAATTTGTAACATAGAACTAGAGCTGTCAAAATGGGTTGAAACCCGCGAGCCAACCTGGCTCACCACGGGTTCATGCCGGGTTGGGTTGAAATTTTTTTACAAATTTTAATACAGGTTGATTTTTGATCCGACTCATTTAGAACCCGGCTCATCCGGGTTGAACCCGTGGTGAGTCGAATTAGCTCACCAACTCGCAGATAAAAGGGTCACACAAGTGTTTTTTATTTTTTTATTAAGTTGGGCTTTACATTTGGGTCATGTTAGGTTGTTTTTTTATCCAACACATAAATAATTTATATTTTTTTATTTTGGTTTGTATTTGGATTGTATTAAAGTTTATTTATATTTTAATTCGAGTTACAATTTAATTTTGATTGAAAAAAAATAAAAAGTAATTTTTTTTAATTAAGTGGACCGGATTGGGTTCGAATTTTTTTAGCTCATTAAAAAGTAAGTCGGGTTGGATTGGTTCACTAAATCATCAACCCATGGTGGGTCGAGCCGGATCAGGCCGGATTATCCATTTTGACACCTCTACATAGAACCCCTCTTATACATATAACGAAACTAAAAAAAGTGAAATAAATATTAATTTATTTGGAATTGAAGTTATACATAAAATTCATTAATATGATTGGAATTTAATTAAAAGTTTGAGAGGTCAATATGAAAAATGCAAATAGAAAGTAATGATTAATGCGATGAAGAATATAAAATAATATAAAAGCTAAAGGGCAAGAAGCTCGAATTCAAAATAGATATTTAGATGTTATCTAGGTGTTATATAATATAACTGTTGACATTATAAACGACAAACCATAATTCATAATATGAACAGATAGAGGAGTTTATTTGTTGTCTACTGTATCACTGTTGATACTATAGCCCACTACGTGAATGGTGTTGTTTATATGTTATCTTTCTATTCGCCACATATTTTTTCAGTGAGCTGGCTGAAGGACTAGTTCACCGTGATTCTAAAAGATTTATTCCGAAATATAGGTGTGTTTGTTTATATTTTTACAGAGAAGGGTATTTTTAATAAAACAATTATTAATATGGTTACCTAAATATATTTTAAAATTTATAAGCAGAAAAAAGTAATTTTCTGTTCTTTTCAGAAATAGCTTAAAGTCCTTTTTTTTTCATAAAATGTGAATAATTTAAAGAAATAAGAAAATATTTTTAATCAAAGAATAATTTTTACGGTAAACAAACTTATATTAATTTTGCGTTTTTATAAAAGTTACCTAAATATAAACTAGTTTTTAACATTATTTTTGGAAAATGATATTAACAATAAAGATTGTGATTTAAAAAAAATAAAAGGAGTAAAAGGCCAGTACAGCTGTCACGTAAAAGCATGCCTAACATTGGCAGGTAGCAGGAAAGTGACATAAGTGCAAGATGATAGTTGCAAGAAACAAAAAATGGGAAACGTTGGAAGCTATGCGGGTAGTCGGCATATGAAAATTTATCTAAACCGGTTTAGTTTCTTGAATAATATTTTGTCACCAGTGTTATTGAAGATTTATTAAAAATATTCAGTGATATTTATGAAAGTTTTTATATTTGTAATGGTTAGAGAATTGTTAAATAAATTTGAGAGTTATTTTTTTATTTATAGAAAACTTTGAATGTAAGTTAAAAAAGAAAAAAAAATAATAAAAAGAGATATTAATTTAATTGTTAATTTTTTTTTTCTATTATTCTAAATTTATGTTACAAAAGATCATATTTTTAAATAATCACCAATAACGTGGTATTCTTTCATTTTAAATTTTATATTATAAAATATTATAACTCTAGAATACCACCAATAAAGTGATATAAGTGTAGTAGGTTCTTGCAACAAAAAAATCAAAGTAAAAATCGAAGGTAAAAAATACTTTAACATCTAACAACAAAATTTATAGTAACGTTCAAGTTCTTTATTTAAAATAGAAAATTTTGACTTTTAGACTATAAAAATGGAAACTTTATTTACGTCTTTAGGTCTATTAAAGTTTATATAATCAGAGTATGATGATCAAGTAACTGAAATTACTATAGTTGCATAACACACAATAGTAAAAAGAAAGAAAATCACATGAAGAAAGCATGAGATACTCATCAAAGAGATTCAAAGTTGCTGAAGATGGTAAATGCAACTTATTATATGCCTGTCAAAAGACAACGCAACAAGAACATAAAAATGTGTGATATTTGGACAATAGTTACAATAATCATATCACCAAAAATATAGAAGTTTTTATTAAAATGGATTCTTTATTTTCTAAACAGTTAAATTAAGAAATGGAGTGCTGAAGAACACAAAGACACCATTGTAGTTACAGTAAAACACGAAACAATAAAGCAACCAATGTGACTGGTGATACTCTTTATGTGTTAAAATTAGATGAAAATCTATTAAGCATTTGACAACTTCTGGGACATTATTATTCTTTTCGATTTGAGAATTGGAAGTGCTAATTTTTTATTCGAAAGAAAAAAAAGAATTAAGTGTACCATAGGTAATTTCAAACAAAAACTAAGTTTTTCTAAAAATTTTATTATAGAGTCCAACCTAAGTCGATCTCAAAGAACGTAATTGTACTTAATTTTTTGTAATTTTTTTATAAATTAATTTTGAAGATTTCTAAACAAGGAACAACAAAGTAAGTAGCCAACGTGATTCATGATATTCTTTATGTGTCAAATTAGATGAAAATTTATTAAGCATTTCACAACTTTTAGAGCATAACTATTCTCTTTGATTTGAGATATAGGAATGCATAAATTTTAATTCAAAAGGAAAACAATGTGATACAAATCCAAAATTGGGCCAGGAGACAAGTGAAGAGAGTGAGTCCAATCATCACAAGGAAACCCAAATGGATAGGCCAAAACGTGAAAAGAAGAAACCAATGTGGCTTAGAGGATATCAACTATAATTTACTTTTTGCTTATCTTTCATTCGATTTTGAATTCAGTTTTATATGTGTCTTGTGATCCGCGTACCATAGCAACAACTTTAGTGTTTTGGTGTGTTATTTGTACCGAAACAGTGAAGGCAATAAGGAAGGGAATTAAAATTCTGAATTTCATTCTTTCTTGTGGAGTTTTGCTCTTACTTGAAAAGAGCCTTTTAATCATCCTTATCAACTTTGGTGCTTTCATTGCTACACCATGCCCAAGGCCGAGACTAGCTGTAAAACCGAGAAGGCTAATGATGAGTTACTTGTCCAATGCTTGAATAGGTTTGCAAAAATGCAACAACAATTTGCTTCCGTCGTCGCTGAAGTTTCTGAATTAGGTGAGCACATTCATCAACCACCTCGTGGGCCTTCACCCAGGCTTTCCAACCTCGCCCACCGAAGATTAACCTTCCAGTTTTGACGGCACCGACCCCTTGGAATGGATTTTTCAAGCAGAGCACTACTTTTTGTTAACACAGACAGGGCCTACTCAACGTCTTCCCCTGTTGCCCTTCTTCATGCAAGGTTGGGCTTTAGCCTGGTATCAATGGATGCACAAGAATAATCAGATCACCACATGGGATTCGTTTGTCCGAGCGTTAGAACTCCGCTTTGGTCCCTCGTCATACGACAATCACCAAGCCTCCCTATTCAAACTCCACCAAACCGGGATTGTCGTGGAATATCAATCACAATTTGAAACATTAGCCAATCGGGTGCTGGGGATGACCCCAGAATCACTGTTGAATTATTTCATTTCAGGATAAAAAGATGAGATTCAACGCGAATTAGCTGTCCTCCGACCTCATTCGTTATCTCAAGCCATTGATCTTTCGAAGTTACTTGAAGATAAATTTTGTGATCATGTTCGTTCCCCATCACAATCGTTTCGTCCCACCACTTTCGCTCTAAAAGAGGCTCCTCCACGGGATCCAGGAAACACTCCCAAACTACTGATAGTAACGGAGATGCAATAACGACGAGCAAAAAGCCTTTACTTTAATTGTGATGCTAAATTTGGGCCTGGCCATCAGTGTCAAGCCAAACAGTTTCTTCTCTTGGAGCAGGATACTTTTCCACCTGGATATCCTGACTCGGGTTCTTTGTTTGTAGAGGACACGACACCTACAAAAGTTGCGGAAGAACCTACCAGTCCAAAACATCATCAATTTCAGTTATCTCTCGCGACCCTATCCGGTCCTCCATCTCCTAGGACCTTACGTGTCCTTGGACAACTATTGGAACACCGCGTCACCGTGCTCATCGACTCGGGCAGTTCTCATAACATTATGCAGCCTCGTGTGGCTCAATTCGTGGGGCTCCCTATTACCGCTCTACCACCCTTTTCAGTCTTGGTGGGAAATGGTGAAGCTATTCAATGCTCAGGATTTTGTTCTCAAGTTCCCCTTCAGATGGCGTCACACACATTTGATATTCCCTTCTATGTGTTACCCATACACGGTGCAAATTTGGTTCTTGGTGTCCAATGGCTACAAACATTAGGCCCTTTTCTCTCTGATTACTCCATTCCCTCCATTCAATTTCGTTTCCTTGATAAAACCATTACCATAACAGGTGAAAATGCTATCAATCCCACGCTCGGTACCTATTCACAATTTTGTAGGTTTTTGGTCACAGAATCAGCCTCCGAAATGATGACAGTGACCGTACAACCAGTTTGTGCAAATAAGGGAACCACCCAACATTCTCCATCTAGTCCGAATTTGCAAGCTTTACTACATGCAAATTCCGCCGTGTTCATAACTCCTCACGGGCTACCATCTATCCGTGATAGAGTGCATCATGTTCATTTGGAATCAGGATCACAACCTGTGAATGTTAAGCCTTATCGATACCCATATTTTCAGCGAGAGCTCATTACTCAAATGATCAATGACATGCTAAAGGATGGCATCATTACGCCTAGTACTAGTCCTTATTCTTCACCGGTGTTTCTTGTTAAAAAAAAGATGGGTCGTGGAGGTTGTGTGTGGACTATGGGCACTGAATTAAATTACCATCAAAGACAGATTTCCAATTCCTATTATTAATGAGCTGCTTGATGAACTCTACGGGGCTAATGTCTTTTCTAAAATTGACTTGCGCTCTAGGTATCACCAAATTCGGTTGGCTAGTGAGGACACACACAAGACGAGATTTTGCACTGTGGATGGCCATTTCGAATTCCTCGTCATGCCTTTCGGCTTGACAAATGCCCCGTCGACTTTCCAAGCCGCCATGAATGATTTTTTTTTCCAACATTTGCGTAAGTTTGTCTTGGTATTTTTTGATGATATTTTGGTTTACAACAGTGATTGGACTACTCATTTATTTCACTTATGCATTGTATTGGACCTATTACATTCTAATCAATTTTATGTAAAGGAATCCAAGTGCATATTCAGAGTTCATGAGGTGGATTATTTGGGTCATATTATCACTGGTCATGGAGTAGCAGCAGACCCTCGAAAACTACAAGAAGTTAAGGATTGGCCAATTCCTCATGACATCTCAAATCTACGTGGGTTCTTAGGCCTCACGGGATACTACCGTAGATTTGTTCATCACTATGCGACTATTGCCGGTCCCATGACTGAATTATTAAAAAAGAAGCACTTTGTTTAGACTCCAGAGGCCCAAGATTCTTTTCAGGCCCTTAAACAACATATGACCACACTTCTTGTTTTGGGTCTTCCAAACTTCAACATTCCCTTTGATGTAACTACCGATGCCTCTACCATTGCCATGGGGGGGTTTTATCTCAAGAAGGCCACCCACTTGCTTATTTTAGCAAGAAGATGGGAGCTAAGATGCGTCTCGGTTCCACTTACGAAAAAGAAATGTATGCTATCACCGGGTCAGTACAAAAGTGGCGACAATATTTGTTAGGCCAGAAGTTCAGAATTTACACTGATTAAAAGAGTTTGAGGGGACTAAAGACTCAAGTAGTCCAAACACCAGCTCAACAAAGGTGGTTATATAAGTTATTGGGTTTTGACTACGAAATTTTTTATACATTTAGAAAGGAAAATTTGGTGGCTGATGCCCTTTCCCGTAGGGAACACCATTCTGAACCTCTATTTTAGGCCATCTCTTATTGCACATCCACAATCCTTGACTGCTTACGTGAGTTTTACAATTCGCATCCGGTTGGCCAGGAATGGGTTAAAAAATTTTCGATCGAACAGTCACACTCAGTTTATAGTTGGCAGCAAGGGGTACTTAAATTCAATGGGCGTATCTTCGTTTCGGAAGAAACACAATTACGAAATGAAATATTGATTGAACTTTATGATACACCAGTAGGAGGTCACTCGGGGATTCGGGGTACGTTAGCTCGAGTGGCAACTTCTTTTGCATGGCTCCACTTAAAGGATGATATGCAAGCCTTTATTCAATGTTGTCACACTTGCCAGCAAAATAAATACTCCACACAACGACCATTTGGCCTCCTCCAACCCCTTCTGGTTCCTTCTCAAGTGTGGGAAGACATATCCATGGACTTCATCACCCACCTGCCCCTTTCTTGTGGCAAATCAGTCGTCTGGGTGGTGGTCGATCACTTCACGAAGTATGCCCACTTCATCAGTCTCCTTCCTCGATTCATTGCATCCACAATTGCTCCCATATTTTTACAATAAATACATCGATTGCATGGCATGCCCCGCACCATTGTCAATGATCGTGACCGCCTTTTTGTAAGCAAATTTTGGCAAGAGATTTTCAAACTCAGTGGTACGAAACTGAATTATAGTAGCTCCTATCACCCGGAGACGGATGGGCAATCCGAAGTCCTCAACTACACCTTGGAATCCTACTTACGTTGTGTGGTGGGTGATGAGCCACTCCACTGGCCTTGTTGCTTAGCCTAGGCAGAATATTGGTATAACACCAGTTTTCATTCTTCCCTCAAATTTACCCCATTTAAAGTTTTGTATGGGCGTAAACCTACGGGCATGCACATATACCTTACTGGTTCTGCAACAACCGTTGGCGTTGATGAACTCTTGATGCAAAGAAAACTCACCATGCGAGTAGTGTGCAAAAACCTCGCCAAGGCTCAACAAAGAATGCGGTCATTGGCCAATAATCACCGATAAGATCGTATATTTCATGCAGGGGAGTGGGTTTATGTGCGCTTACAACCATATCGACAAACCTCCATTCAAAGAAGGCCTTTTCCAAAGCTTGCTCCTCGTTTCTATGGTCATTTTTTGATCTTGCGGTCTGTGGGAAAAGTTGCATACGAGCTAGACCTACCAGAGTCGTCCCGAGTCCATCGTGTTTTTCATGTCTCCAAGCTTCGCCCTTGTCATGGTCAACCACCATTCAAAGTTTCTCCCCTACCTATGGCTATGACATCTCAGTGCGTTATTCTCACTCCACGGCAAATTTTGGGCTTTCGCACTATTAAAGGAGCAGATGGCCAACACTCTCAAGTGCTTGTACATTGGGATGGTACTCTGGAAACTGACGCAAATTGGGAATCAACAAAAGTTATCCAAGAGGCTTATCCAAATTTGGACCTTGAGGACAAGGTCCCTCTTGAAAGGCAGGGTATTGATACAAATCCAAAATTGGGCCAGGAGACAAGTGAAGAGAGTGAGCTCAATCATCATAAGGAAACCCAAATGGATAGGCCAAAACGTGAAAAGAAGAAACCAACGTGGCATAGAGGATATCAACTATAATTTACTTTTTGCTTATCTTCCATTCGGTTTTGAATTCAGTTTTATACGTGTCTTGTGATCTGTGTACCACGACAACAAATTTAGTGTTTTCTTGTGTTATTTGTACCGAAACAGTGAATGCAATAAGGAAGGGAATTAAAATTTTGAATTTCATTCTTTCTAGTGGAGTTTTGCTCTTACTCGAAAAGAGCCTTTTAATCATCCCTATCACAATGTTGTTGTGTGATAACCACTACCATAGGTTGTTTCAAACAAAAACTAAGTTTCTCTAAAATTTTCTATAAGTTTAAATATAGAGCCAACCAAAGTCGATTTCAAAAAACACAGTTGTATTTGACTTTTATAATTGGTAGGGCCTTCGTGCATCTGTCTTTGGATTTATTATGTGTGTGTTGTGCGTGCATTGTCTCGTTGGTTAATATTTGGTCTGAAATTTTTTGCATTGATTAATATTTGTTTTCATAGGCAAGAGTAGAATAATGAGAAGTAAAGGTGGTGAAATTGGTGAATGTACTGAGGAGAAGAAGGTATGTGGTTTTTTACATTTGTATTTTATTTTTCACATTAGAGGACCTAACATTATAATTGAAAGATTAAGTGTGGAATAAAAAGGTTATATTGAAGGCACATCATTTTTGTGGTTCACAATGTTAAACCAATCAGTGAAGATAAGTAGGAAGATGTTATCTTACTTATGTAGTAAATGGGTTGAAAAGAGGGGTGGATTTGATGTTGGTAGGGCATTAGTGGAATTTAGTTTATTAGATTTATGTTTAGGGTTAGGGTTAAGGGTATTGGGAGAAAAAAATGATTTAAATGACCAGGTTGTAGACAATGAATGTATGAAGTTTTTTTGTCCTGTAAAAGTTCATGTTAAAATGATATATGACTTTTTTTTTATGAGTGTATCTTCTACAAGGTAGTCTATTTCATTTTGGTTTGTTATCGATTTAGTTTATGTCGTACGGTAATGTGTGACTTTTTTTTTTGTTTATGATTCAATTATGGTTTTTTGATCATTTGTTTGTTTGCAACGCAAAGTTCAATTGTGGGATAACAAAGTTTTTGCGATTGTTGCTTTGGATGATTATGAAAGTGGATGACAATGTTATTAAAAGTACTTTTGATAAGGATATGTGTAGTATTTTCAATTTTATTTGGTTTATTTAAATTAGATTTTGGTTTGCCTTAATAAGTTATGTTGGTATTTGACAAGTTATTATTGATGTTGTTGTGACGAAGGAAGAACTTCGTCATGATGTTATGAAAGAAGCATTTCAACAATTTGGGACTGCATACAAAAACTAAAATATTAAAGAGAAGGAAGAGCTTAAGCATGTTGCAGAGCATCAAGAACGCATTATAGATGATCTTGAAGGTTCTCTGGCTAATTTTGAAGAATTGGTTGTAGAAAGGACGAAACAAAAGCCAAGGGGTCATGATGATGATCATCATGATGTTGGTGAAAAGGTTAATAATTTTCATTGTGTTGTAAGAGACAACATTTTATGTGATGATGGTACGACAGTTGAAGATGATGACGGTGGATAACATAGTAATATGTATGACTGTATGAAAGCACAACAAATAATGCACTTCAAGATTTGTGCGATAAGATCTCCATTAGCCAGTTATAGAAGAAAAGGAACCCCAAAATAGTTACATTAGGTTGAAATTGTTGTAAAGTTTAGAAGACAAAGACATTAGTTATAATTGTTAATGGTGTTGTATGAGTGAAAGATTATGTATTAAGCTTATTTTGCTATAAAGTAGTAATGGATGTATATTTTGGTTAATTTAGTATGATTTCATGTGTGAAAATTTTGGTTAATTTAGTAAGATTATGAAATTTTTTATGTGCACCTCTACAAATAGTTACATGTTGTTTTAGGTGCACCTAAATGTAGAAAAAAACTTAGGTTACATTAAGTTTGAATTATTTTTCATAAAATATATGGTAGCTCTCCACTTAATTTGCCTCTACACCCCACTTATGTATCGCATAGCAACAAGCAGTAACTTTTTGGTCATTAGTGATCCAGGCAAAGTTAATGATGTTGCTATTTAACATTTGACGTTTAATGAAATAGAAAAACAAGTCATGTGTAATGAAAAAGCTATAAGTAGCAAAAATTCAAATTCAAATTATTTTGCTTATGCTCCCCACTTATGTATCAAACAACAAACACCACTAAATTTTTGGTCATCAATGATCTAGGCAACATTAATGACGTTGTTATTTATCAATTGAAGTTTCATAAAAAAGAAAAACAAAATATGCATAGTGAAAAAACTCTAGTTAGCTAATGTTTATATTCTTGTTCAAAAATTTTATCGCAACTCCCGACTTATTTTGCCTCTAATTCCCATTTATGTATCACATAGCACCCACCACTAAATTTTCTGTCATTAGTGATCCAGGCAAATTAAATGACGTTATTTAACAATTGAAGATTAATGAATAAGAAAAATAAGTCATGTGTAGTAAAAAAACTATGGTTAGCCGAACTTGAAATTCTTGTTCAAAACGTTTATCGTTGCTCCCTTTGCCTATGCTCCCCACTTATGTACAGACAATAGCCACCACTAAATTTTTGTCATCACTAATCCAAACAAATTACATGACATTGTTATTTGAAATTGAAGTTTAATGAAAAAGAAAAAACAAGTAATATGTAGTGAAGACCTATGTGTAGCAAAAGTTCAAATTCTTGTTCAAAAAAACTATCTCAACTCCCCACTTATTTTGCTTCTATGCCGCACTTATGTATCAGACAATAGTCCCCACTAAATTTTTGGTCATCACTGATCTAGGAAATGTTAATGACGTTGTTATTTAACAATTGAAGTTTCATGAAAAAGAAAAACAAATTATGTGTAGTAAAAAGCTTTGGTTAGCTAAAGTTCATATTCTTGTTGAAAAAGTCCATCGCAACTTCCCACTTACTTTGCCTCTGCTGCCCACTTATGTATCACACAATAGCCACCACTAAATATTGGTCATCACTGATACGGGAAAATTAAATGACGTTGTTAGTTAACATTTAAACTATAATGAAAAAGAAAAACAAGTCGTGTGTAGTGAGAAAAGTATGGTTAACTGAAGTTCATATTCTTGTTCAAAAATTATATGGCAGCTCCCCATATATTTTTGCGTCTACTCCTTACTTATATACTAGAACTAGAACAATTATGTTGTTTCAAACCAACGATGAAATTTAAGTTATAGATTTATTCGATTAAGTGTATTTCACACCAAATGGAAAGCGAAATATCTTAAATAGTTGTCTTCATTAATGTTTACATCATTAAAAAACACATAAAAAGATAAAATAATTATAATAGTTTCCAACAACAAACCAGTCTAACACTTTCAATCTAAAATTCAGTTATCTTCGTCAACATAGAGTGCAACAACAACAACAACGGTAGAGGTTTGGCCAAGTTCAGTAGTAGAAGGCTTCTTGGATGGGTCTAGAAGTTTTTGCAGTATCTCCTGAAATTTGGGATCAACAAAGAGGTGAGGCTCAATGACAGACATCAAAGTGGCTTGCACTAGATCATCCGTTGGCGATTTTTTTACAAAAATGGGTCACTTTGACTCATTTATTACAAAAGTGGGTTAGTTTAGTAATTAATTACATCGTAGGGGGCAAGTTGTGCAGACTCAATACAACTTTTATGCTATAGTCATATGGTATAATGATGACTTCTTTATAAAATTAAAAAAGTAAAGTCAATATAAAATGTAACGACTTCTGTAATTTGTTTAACTAAAATTGCTATGATTCATGACGACTTTCAATTCTGATTATGTTACTTTAATATATTTTTTAAATTTACAGAGAAATCGTTCACAAACATAGCAACTTCTCTCTAGTTTTTCTTTTTAAACTTTTTTATAATTTCTAAAATTTTATATGTTTTTTCTAAAATATTTTTTTTAATAATTTGATTACAAATATTTTAAATAATATTTTATTAAAATATTAAAATTTTAAAGTTTAAAACTTAAAATTTTTTTATTACATTTTATTACTAAAATACTTATACATAAATTAAATGCAATAATATTTCTTATTTTAAAATTTAAAATTTAAAATTTAAAATACAATAATGGTAGTCTACTAAAATACGTAGACAGTAATAGTTGTTTTCTAAAATACTTATACATAAATTAAATACAATAATATTTATTAATAAAATACTTACACATAAATAAAAAGTAAAAATAAAATTTAAAATATTAAGTTTTAAAATTTTAATAAAATTTTGTTAAGGATATTTTTAATCAAGTTTTTAAATATTATTTAGAAAAAAATATAAAATTTTAGAAATTATAGAAAAGTTAAAAAAATAGAGAGAAATCTTGTGAACAACTTCTCTGTATAATTTTAAATAAAAATATTAAAATAATATAATCTAGGAAGTTGTTATTACATTTAATGATTTTTTAACTTGAATGTCGTCGCGAATCATAACGACTTTGTTATGCAGAAGTCGTTACATTCTATGATGACTTTACTTTTTTTAGTTTTGTGAAGAAGTCGTCATTATACCATACAACTTCAATATAAAAGTCGTATTGGGTCAGCATGACTTGCCCCCTGCAATATAATTAATTAGTAAACTGCTCATTTTTGTAATAAATTATCAAAGTGACCCATTTTTGTAAAAAACATTTTGTTGGCGGACAAATGTTAGCCTTGAAAACCTACTCATAATCCATCGCACTTTTTAGTTTTTCTAAACATGTGTTCATGATTTTTGGACATTTATGTTGCATTTGTAGTTACTACCTTGACAATGTTGCGGAGAGTTATGTTGAGGTAGTAAGTTCTTCTATTAATATTGAAAGGGACAACCTATTTAAAACAAGATGAGGTAGTTTATGTTATGAATAGTTAAAGTTATGTGGCAATACTTTTATAGTGTTCAATAGCAAGACAACTCCAACTTTAACATATGATCCAAATTCAAGGTGAAGTACAACCTTTTTTATGCACACTAGTCCATATCTTTGTTATTGGGTCTTATAGTTTGTTTTTAACAAATGAAGTGAATAATGAAGTATGAATGCACAATTCTGGGTGTTGAGTGTTACATTAACAACTATTTGCATATCACCTAGTTCATTTGCCTTACACTCCTTTACAATACAGGCCATAAAAGGAGTAGTATTTGCATATGCACCTGTTGGTAGTGTCATTGACTAGTGTAAGGAAATATTGAACGTCATTCTAATTGTTTTACCAAACACAAAATAATGGTGGTGTCTCTGGCACCTAATGAAAAAAGTACCGCAAAAATTGCAGGGGTACACATATTACAATGTTGTCAAAAGTTAATTGAAGAAGTTGGTGTATGATTCAATTCATGTTCGTGAATTTGAGTTAGGATGGACAAAGTTCATCATAAGAAATTGTTTAAATAACAATGAGTAACTTTCAAGCTTGTATGAACACAGACATTGCAGGGTACTGTGCTTTTTAAAAAGTCAATTTTGGGCAGGAAGGTCAACCACACAAAGAAGCAAACGCATGAATACCTTCTTTGATGGATTCATAAATTCAAGCACTACCATACAACAGTTTATCATCCAATATGACAATGCACTTAGGCAGAAAGTGGAAAAGGAATTTGAAGCTAACTATGCATTGCTTAATACTACACTTGCATGTGGGTCACAATCCTTAATTGAAAGACAATTTCAATTACAATACACACATGCTAAATTTGGAGAGGTCCAAACGAATTTATGGCTAAGACAGACTATTTTGTCAAGAGTGTGGTTAAAGAGGGATGTACCTTAAAATACACTATGAAGGAAGAATGGTTATAAGATGGTAAGAAGGCATATAAGTTCCATGACGTCATATTCAACTGTCTCACAACTAGCATCCATGCACTTATTTTTTGTTTGAGTTTCGCGGTATTCTTTGTTGTCACTATTTGTTGGTCCTCAAATAAGAAGTTATCAAAAGTGTACCACCAAAGTACGCACTTAGGCGGTGGTCAAACAATATTTGTAGAAGAAACAGTTTGATCATAGCAGGTTACAACAAAAGTAGTGACAACCCACAGATGCAAAGGTTGTATGTGAATGTGAAAGTGGATCAAAGTTGTAGTATAATCAATTAACTCAATAGGCAATATATATTTGTTAGATTTAAATTAAAGTTTTTGTATAATCAATTAGACTTTTAATTGAAAGTTGTTGTTAGTTAAACTCAATAAGCAATATACATAATCAAAGTTGTTGTATGATCAATTAAATATTGGTTATTAGTATTTATTTTTTAGAGTTCATTAATTTGTTGAACTTTAATGACTTTTGCACCCACCCATTTACCTGTTATTAATGTTGACATGAGAAGCCAAGGTGGTTTGCTTCTTGAAGATTTGATGAAGATTGAATGAACCTCTTTTGAACTATCTTGAAGCCATAACCATTGGAATGAAGCCTACATTGATGAAGGAAAGGAGATTTGATGATATCCATGGTGATCAAGGCTGGAATATGTGCTCTCTATGTAGTTACATCATTTAGAAAGTGTACTTTAAGTTTGTAATTCATGTTGTAGACCTTAAAGCATTAATTAGATGTAGTTTGGTCTTTTGTGTATTTTTAATCTGTTGAATGGTTTTTCAACAGGTTAAAATGTCTCTTTTAATCTGTTGAATGGTTTTTTAACAGGTTAAAAGGTTGGCTGCAGTAGTCTTAAACTGCAACAAATTCAATCAGTTGATTTAGTTTTTAATCGACTGATTTCACTTAAGTCAAGTGAAATCAACCGATTGATTTGAAAATCAA